>ENA-UOJT01000669-UOJT01000669.1-human-gut-metagenome-genome-assembly--contig:-C15-NODE-669-length-24318-cov-32.383794_pt1 | contig 24318 bp, 19 predicted proteins | sample MGYA00242357_ERZ723904 | MGnify/ENA metagenome assembly ERZ723904 | reverse complement strand
TGCCGCACCTCGCTCGCCGTATCGGCACTTAGAATTATGCGGTATTGCCTTAACATTTGCGTTTGCAATCTATTCTGCTTACCCCAAAATTGCAAAGCTCTGTGCACCCAGCACCAGCTCATCGCCCTTCACTTCGGCTTTGCCGATCACATGCAGCACGCGGGTACCGTCTTCCAGCTTCAGGGGCAGTTCTGCTTCCTCGCGGGCGGGGTTCACCGCGCAGATCAGCTTGCCGCGCTCCCAGGCAAACGGGCGGTAGCTGCCCTTTGCCTTGGGGGCAAACCGCACATGGAACGGCGCATCGGAATCCAGATCCCGGTGGCTGTGGCGGAAGTTCAGCACCCCCTGCACGGTATGCCACAGGCTGTCAGGGTCTGCCTGCTGGGCAGCCACGGTGGGGGCGTCCGCAGTATCGTCCACCGGCAGGTACAGCTTGTCGGCTGCGGCGGTAGAAAATCCCTTGTTGGCGCTGTTATCCCACTGCATGGGGGTACGGGAACCGGTGCGGAAATAGCCGCCCTCCTTGGTGGGCAGCGGCAGATAGCGCATGCCGATCTCATCGCCATAATACACAAACGGTGCGCCGGGCAGGGTAAACAGCATGGCGTAAGCAATTTTCAGCTCATCCGGGGTCAAACCGGCGGAGGGGCGGATGGTATCATGGTTGCAGGTAATCAAGCAGTACAGGCCATCCTTGCGGGTCGCCTTGTAGCTGGGCAGCCAGTCATCCAGGAACTTGTCAATACCCGTGCCGGAATCCGCACAGAAATACGCCTTGCCGATGTTATGCGGGTCAGAATCTATTGCGCCATCATAATTGCGCATCAGCCAGCTGTAGCCATTGCCCTGCCATTCCAGCATAAAGTCCATATCAAAGCCGTTTTTCAGGGACTGACGCGGCTGGTTCCATTCGCTCACCAGAGCGGCTTCGGGGTATTCCTTGTCCAGCATAGCGGCAATATCGCGCCAGATGGCACAGGTATACTTTTTGTGGTGGGTATCATTCTTGACCAGGCTGGATGCCATATCCACACGGAAACCATCGCAGCCCATATCCAGCCAAAAGCGCATCACATCCTTCACGGCTTCCACCGTTGCGCGCGGGCCGGGGGCGTCGGTGGGCATTTGCCACTTTTCGCGGCACTTGCCGTAACCATAGTTCAAAGCAGGCTGGCACTTGAAGAAGTTCAAAATATAAGTACCGTTGCGGTCTGTCTCGCCGCCAATGAACGGCATACCGTCACCGGCGCTAAAGCAGGAATCCGTCCAGATATAGCGGTCGGAATACTCATTCTTTTCCGGCTTGCTGCTCTCCTTAAACCATGCGTGTTCCTCGCTGGTATGGCCGGGCACCAGGTCCAGCAGCACATGGATGCCCTTGGCATGAGCTGCTTCAAACAGCGCTTTGGCATCCGCGTTGGTGCCATAGCGGGGGGCAATCAGCTTATAATCGCGCACATCATACCCGGCGTCCTTGAACGGGGAATCAAAGCAGGGGTTGATCCAAAGGGCGTTGCACCCCAGCTCTTTGATGTAATCCAGCTTTTCGATAATCCCCTTCAGATCGCCGATGCCATCCCCGTTGGTATCATAAAAGCTTTGGGGGTAAATTTCGTAAAAAACTGCGTCTTTCAGCCATTGTTTCAAAACAATCCCTCCTATTATTTTCTGTCCCTCTGCGCGGAATCCGGCGCACCGTATGGTTCCCGCTGCACCGGGCAAAGTTCCACTTTTATCATACGGTTCCGCACGGCAGTTGTCAATCGCCTTTCACAAAAACAGACGCAGATATTTTTAATTTTCTGGTTCCGATGCACAATTTTGTCCGCTTATGGTGCATTCTGCTGCGTAACGCTGCTGTTCAGCATCCGGGCAAATTCGCGCGCAGCTGCGTTGGGAACACGGCCGCCATCCTGCACCAGCACAACATGACGGGTGGGGATTTCCTCTTTCAACTGGATGGTAAACACATCCCCCGCGGCCAGGGCATCCTTGGCAAAATTCTGCGGCACATACCCCAGCCCCAGCCCGCTTTTGACCAGCGGCACCACCTGGTCGGTGGTAGCGGCCTCAGTATCCGGCTGCAAAACAAGATTGTTGCTTAAGTAAAACTGGTTATAGAACGCATAGGTCATCGTCTCGCTGCCCAGGCAGATCAGAGGGTATTGCTGCAGTTCTTTCAGCGCCCAGCAGCGGCCCTGCAAAAATTCAAAGTTCCTGCCGGCAATCAGAATTTCCTGGAACGGCATCAGCAGGGTACGGCGCATCGTGGATTCCAACCGGGCCGGGGTGGTGATCACACAAAGATCCACCAGCCCGCGCCCCAGCGCACGGATGGCCTGCGGGGTGGAATGGTTTGCAATACGCAGCCGCACGCCGGGGTAACGCCGGTGGAATTCCCGCAGCTTATCCAGCAAAAACACATTCAAAGCGGTCTCGCTGGCGCTAATGGTCAGCGCACCGCTTTCCAGCGCGGTAATGCCCGCCAGCTCGCTTTCCCCCGCCTGCAGCTGCTCCTGGGCGATTTCCACGTGGGCAAACAGCACCTCGCCCTCCGGCGTCATCGTCACGCCGCGGGTGCTGCGCACCAGCAGCTTACAGCCCAGCTGTTCCTCCAGCCGGTTCAGGGCGCGGGTCACATTGGGCTGGCTCATGCGCAGCACATTGGCCGCGCGGGTTATACTGTGATATTTGCAGACATAGTAAAATAAGCGGTAATATTCATAGTTTACATTCACAGTTTTTCCTCTTTTCCTGCGTTTTGCCATATCAAATACAAATATTTCGTATGCGAAACATATATTTTACAAATGTGTTTTCCGACAGTATAATACAAACCGTTCCAGAAAACAAGGCATACCGGCAGGGTTCGTACATACTCCCCCCAGGGTGTACCTGAAACGTCGAAAATTTAAAACGCGGCCGGATTCCGCGTTAAAAATCCTTGGAATCCACAAAGGATTCCTGCGGCTTTTTGCCTCGAATCCGTCGCACGTTTGCGAAATCTTCGTCATTTTCTTCGTTTTCAGCTACACCAGGTAAGCAAGCGGCCCTGCCGGTATTGTCCAGGAAGGATGACACCATGCAGTATCAGGATATGACAAAAAAAGAAATGCAGCGGGAATACCACCGTCTGTGCCAGCGCTACAATGAGTACGAACAGCAGGGCCTGCAGCTGGATCTTTCCCGCGGAAAGCCTGCGCCGGAGCAGCTGGCACTTTCGCAGCGCATGCTGGGTGAACTGAACTCCCGCAGCGTGCTGGACAGTGAGGATGGCACCGACTGCCGCAATTACGGCGGGCTGGACGGCATTCCCGAAGCAAAAGCCCTGCTGGCCGGTATGATCGGCGCGCGGCCGGAGCAGGTCATGGTGGGCGGCAACAGCAGCCTGACCATGATGTTCGATATCCTCAGCCACGCCATGCTGGACGGCCTGCTGGGCGCAGAGCCGTGGGTGCAGGTCAAGGACCGCAAGTTCCTTTGCCCCGTGCCGGGTTATGACCGTCATTTTGCCATGACGGAGCATTTCGGCTTCCAGCTAATCCCCATCCCCATGCACAATGATGGCCCCGATATGGACATGATCGAAGACCTGGTCCAGCGGGATGCTTCCATCAAAGGCATCTGGTGCGTACCCAAGTACCAGAACCCCACCGGCATTGTGTTCAGCCCCATGGTGGTGGAGCGCTTTGCCCACCTGCAACCCGCAGCGCCGGATTTCCGCATTTTCTGGGATAACGCCTACTGCGTGCATGACCTTTACCCCAACGCCCCGGCCGTCCTGCCAGACATCCTGTCCGCCTGCGCCAATGCCGGGCACCCGGATATGGTGTATGAGTTCTGCTCCACCAGCAAGGTTTCCTTCCCCGGTGCAGGCATCAGCGGCGTGGCGGCAAGTTCCGCCAACCTGATCGATCTGCGCAAAGTGTGGAAGTTTGCCACCATCGGCCCCGATAAGCTCAACCAGCTGCGCCAGGCACGTTTTTTCCGCAATGAAAGCGGCATTGAAGCCCATATGGCACGCCATGCCCGCCTGCTGCGCCCCAAGTTCGAGCAGGTCATCTCCATTTTCCGCGAGGAACTGGACGGCAGCTGCATTGCCAGCTGGACGGAACCCCGCGGCGGCTACTTCCTTTCCTTCGATACCATGCCGGGCTGCGCGGCCCGCACGGTGGAGCTTTGCCGCCGGGCCGGTGTCAAATTCACCCCCGCCGGTTCCACCTGGCCCTATGGCCGCGACCCGCAGGACAGCAACATCCGTATTGCCCCCAGCTTTGCCAGCGCCGAGGAGATCGAACCTGCGGCCCGGCTGTTTACCATCTGCGTGCGGCTTGCCACACTGGAAAAGCTGGCGGCTACCCGCTTTGCATCCGAAACCGCCCTTGGCGCGGAGCGCATCGCCTGAATTTCCGCTCCTTGGCAGTTTTGCACAAACACCGTTCCTTTCCCTCACCATCAAAACCGCATAAAACTGCAAGATTTGTTTGAAATCAAGAACTTTTCCGTATTTTTTGTCATTAAATTCAGCAATTAGCTCAATTTTCAGTGTGCTTTATTGTGTATCATGCACAGTATTTTTAATCTGTCAGAATCACGGAATATCCAAAAGGCAGAATGTGCGGCAAGGGGCTTACAAATGGCGGGGAATGGTGGTATTATGGCGGCATAAAGAGCGCAGCAAGGAGGGTGCGGAAACGGAACATCGCCGTTTCCCCCTTCTGTTTTTCTCCTTGGTGCGCTTTTTATCAGATAAATTCAAAACATAAAGCCAGCCCGGCGCACAAGCTGCCCCGCTGGCCAGAGGAGGCGGAATAATGAACGAACTGACCGCCGCCTTAAAAGAGGAGCTTAACGTTGATACGGCGTTTACCCTTCCCATTTTTGGCGGCATCGACATCCCGGAATCCATCGCGGTAAGCTGGGGCATCATGGCGTTTTTGGTGATCGTTTCGATTTTGCTCACACGCAATCTCAAGGTCAATCATATCAGCAAGCGCCAGGCCATCCTGGAAACCGCTGTGGTAACCATGGATAACTTCTTCAAAGATCTGCTGGGCGAAGCCGGCAAACAGTATGTGCCGTACCTGATCACAGTTGCACTGTACATTGCCTGCTCCAACCTGATCGGCATCATTGGTCTCAAGCCCCCCACAAAGGACCTGAATGTTACCGCAGCGCTGGCTATTATGAGCATTGTGCTGATCGAATATTCCGGCATCCATGCAAAGGGCGGCAAGCGATTTGTACACAGCCTGGCGGAACCCATTGCCCTGATGACCCCCATGAACATTCTGGAAATCGCCATCCGACCCACCAGCCTGTGCATGCGTTTGTTCGGCAACGTTCTGGGCGCATTTGTCATCATGGAACTCATCAAACTGGTGGTTCCGGTTTTTGTCCCCGCAATTTTCAGCCTGTATTTTGATTTGTTTGACGGTCTGATCCAAACCTATGTGTTTGTCTTCCTGACCTCCCTGTTCATGAAAGAAACGATGGAATGACCTGCGTTTTCTTTCCCACTTTTACATTATTATAAAAAGGAGTAATTTATTATGGCAAGTTTGGTAGCTTTGGGCGCTGGCATCGCAGCACTGACCGGCATTGGCGCCGGCATCGGCATTGGCATTGCAACCGGTAAGGCAGCGGAGGCCATCAGCCGCCAGCCGGAAGCTGAAAGCAAGATCAGCAAGAACCTGCTGCTGGGCGCCGCCCTGGCAGAAGGCACCGCCATTTTCGGCTTCGTTGTTGCCCTGCTCATCATCCTGTTCCTGGGCTGATAACGGAGGCATAAACGATGCTGACACTGAATTTGAATATTCTGTGGACGGTCGTCAACATTCTGGTTCTGTTTGTTCTGCTGCGCAAGTTTTTGTACCGTCCCGTTATGAACGTGATTGAGCAGCGCCAGAAGCAGATCGATGATGCGATCGCCGATGCAGAAGGCAAAAAGAACGACGCACAGGCTGTTTTGGCACAGGCGCAGGATAAACTGCAGAATGTGGATACCGAAGCTGCCCAGCGCCGCGAAGCCTACGAAAAGCAGGCTGAAAAAGAGAAAGAACAGCTTTTGCAGGACGCCCAGCGCCAGGCAGATGCGATTGTGGCCGAAGGCAAAGCCGCTGCCGAAGCAGAGCATGCCCGCCGCCTGCGCGATGCCAATGCTGAAACTTCCGCCCTGGCCCGCGATATGTGTGAAAAGCTGCTGGCGCGCAACCTGACGCAGCAGGACGATGCACGCCTGCTGGATGACCTGCTGCAGAAAGCGGGGGACAGCAATGGCAAGTGAATTCAGCCGCGAGTTTTTCTCCGCCAACCGCATTGTAAAGGCCGACCTGCACTGCGCCCGCCAGCCGCGGGAGCAGGACCTGGACAAGATCAAGGCCGAGCTGAAATCCCTGTACGATGCAACCGAAGTCCTGCTGGATGTCAGCGTGGATGAAAGCCTGCTTTCCGGCTATGTATTGCAGGTGGGCGACCGTGTGTTTGATAACTCCGGCCGCCATGCCCTGGACCAGATGACCGGCGACAAGCCCGACCTGGCCACCCTGAAGACCCGCGTGGAGGACTACAAGCCCGCCGCCAACACCGCCGAGGGAGGCACGGTTGTGTCCGCTGCCGATGGCATTGTTACCGTTGAAGGTATGGACCGCGCCGTGTACGGCGAGATCGTCACCTTTGAAAACGGTGCCAAGGGCATGGTGGAAAGTGTTGAGCCTTCCCACCTGGGCATTATGCTGTTTGATGGTGCCGAATCCGTCGGCGTGGGCACCCTGGTGACCCGTACCGGCAAGCGCGCCGGTATCCCCGTCGGCGAAGCTTTCCTGGGCCGTGTTATCAACCCGCTGGGCGAGCCCATCGACGGCAAGGGTGCCATCGAAGCCGTTGGTTACAACCCCATCGAGAAGCAGGCCCCCGGCATTCTGGAGCGCCAGAGCGTGGACACCCCGCTGCACACCGGCATTCTGTCCATCGACTCGATGTTCCCCATCGGCCGTGGCCAGCGTGAGTTGATCATCGGCGACCGCCAGACCGGCAAGACCTCCATCGCCACCGATACCATCCTGAACCAGAAAGATACCGGCGTGCTCTGCATCTACGTTGCCATCGGGCAGAAAGCTTCCTCCATTGCCCGCGTGGCCGAGGACCTGAAAAAGCATGGCGCTATGGGCTACACCACCATTGTGGCCGCCACCGCCAGCGACAGCGCCCCCCTGCAGTACATTGCCCCGTATGCCGGCACCGCACTGGCCGAATATTTTATGGCCCAGGGCAAGAGCGTGCTGATCGTCTATGACGACCTTTCCAAGCACGCCGTGGCATACCGTGCCATTTCCCTGCTGCTGCGCCGCTCCCCCGGCCGTGAGGCTTACCCCGGCGACGTTTTCTACCTGCATTCCCGTCTGCTGGAACGTTCCTGCCGTATGAGGGACGACCTGGGCGGCGGTTCCATCACCGCACTGCCCATTGTTGAAACCCAGGCAGGCGATGTTTCCGCCTACATTCCCACCAACGTTATTTCCATCACCGATGGCCAGATCTTCCTGGAGACCGCACTGTTCAACGCAGGCAACCGCCCGGCTGTCAACGTTGGCTTGTCGGTTTCCCGTGTCGGCGGCGCTGCCCAGACCAAGGCCATGAAAAAGGCCAACGCCAACCTGCGTATCGAGCTGGCCCAGTACAAGGATATGGAATCCTTCTCGCAGTTCAGCTCTGACCTGGACGCTGAGACCCGCCGCCAGCTGGAACACGGCAAGGCTTTGATGGAACTGCTGAAACAGCCGCTGTACCAGCCCAAATCCGACGCCGAGCAGGTCGTTTTGCTGACCCTCGCCGCCCACGGCGTGCTCGACGAGATCAAAACCGGCGAGCTGCGCCAGAAAACCTCCGCATTTGTGCGTCAGTTCCGTACGGACCCGTCCGGCGTGATGGACGAGATCCAGGCTTCCGGTAAGCTCAGCCCCGAACAGGTGCAGACCATCCTGAACGCCTGGAACGCATTTGCGGGAGGCGATGCCCATGCCATCCACTAAGCTGCTCAAGGAGCGTATTGAGAGCATTCAGGACACCATGAAGATCACCAATGCCATGTACCTGATCTCCTCCTCCAAGCTGCGCAAGGCACGCAAAAATTACCAGGCGGTTTCGCCTTACTTTGAGCGCATGCAGATGACGATGACCCGCGTGCTGCCCCACCTGCCGGAAGAACCGGTCCACCCGTTCTTCCACACCCGCAACCCGGAATCTCCGCGCCGCGCCTATCTGGTGCTGACGGCAGACAAAGGCATGGCCGGTGCGTACAACCAGAACCTGCTCAAGTTTCTGAAATCGCACTGCGGCGATGACCCCAAGGCCCGCTTTTATGTGGTGGGCCAGACCGGCTACCGCGCCCTGCTGCACAAGGACCCCCGCCTGGTGGAAGATTTTCTGTACAGCGGCCAGGCCCCCACATTGCAGCGTGCGCGTGACATCACGGCGGACATGATCGATACGTTCAAGGCGGATGAGGTGGATGAGGTTTACCTCATCTACACCAAGATCCAGAACGCCCTGACCGCTGAACCGGTCATGCTGCAGCTGCTGCCGCTGGAACGCTCCCACTTTGCGCCGCTGCCGCCCGCACTGGGCGATCCCCATGGCGAGGTTGAGCTGTTCCCCGATGCGTGGTCGGTGTTCAAGCAGATGGCCCCCATCTACATGCACGGCATGATCTTCGGTGCCATGACCGAGAGCTATTGCGCCGAGCAGAGCGCCCGCATGACCGCCATGGATTCCGCCACCAAGAGCGCCACCGATATGATTCACGCGCTCCAGCTGGAGTATAACCGCACCCGCCAGGGTGCAATCACCCAGGAGATCACCGAGATCATCGGCGGTGCTTCTGCTGTGCAAACCAGCGACTATTAAACTTTTTGTACTGTATCCCCTATCGGGATACAATGTTCAAACATTTATCTACTTCTGAAATTAAGGAAGAGGCTATCGTATGACACAGGGAACAATTATTCGTGTAGCAGGCCCCGTGGTGGACGTTCAGTTCACCGAGGGCAAGCTGCCTGCCCTGCAGGAAGCGCTGACAGTGACCGCTGAGGGCACCGAGCGCACGATGGAAGTAACGCAGCATGTGAACGAAACCACCGTTCGCTGCATTATGCTTTCTGCCAGCGAGGGTCTTGGCAAGGGGATGACCGTGAACGCACTGGGCCACGGCCTGACTGCCCCGGTGGGCGAAGCCACCCTGGGCCGCATGTTTGACCCCCTGGGCCGCCCCATTGACGGCAAAGGCCCCATGGCCGCAGACGTCCCCACCTGGCCCATCCATCGCAAGGCCCCCGGCTTTGAGGACCAGAAACCTGCAACCGAAATTCTGGAAACCGGCATCAAGGTCATTGACCTGCTGGCACCGTATGCCAAGGGCGGCAAGATCGGCCTGTTTGGCGGCGCCGGTGTTGGCAAAACCGTGCTGATCCAGGAGCTGATCCACAACGTAGCCACCGAGCACGGCGGCTACTCCATCTTTACCGGCGTTGGCGAGCGCAGCCGTGAGGGCTGTGACCTTTGGGGCGAAATGAACGCTTCCGGCGTTCTGAACAAGACTGCCCTGATCTTCGGCCAGATGAACGAACCGCCGGGAGCCCGTATGCGCGTTGCCGAAACCGGCCTGACTATGGCAGAATACTTCCGCGAGGAAAGCCACAAGGACGTGCTGCTGTTTATTGACAACATCTTCCGTTTTGTGCAGGCCGGCTCCGAAGTTTCCGCCCTGATGGGCCGTATGCCCTCCGCCGTTGGTTACCAGCCCACGCTGGCCAACGAGCTGGGTGCCCTGCAGGAGCGTATCACTTCCACCCGTGATGGGTCCATCACCTCGGTTCAGGCCGTTTATGTGCCTGCCGACGACCTGACCGACCCCGCCCCGGCCACCACCTTTGCCCACCTGGATGCCACTACCGTTCTGTCCCGTAAGATCGTGGAACAAGGTATCTACCCCGCCGTGGATCCGCTGGATTCCACCAGCCGCATCCTGGAAGCAGACATTGTGGGCGAGGAACATTATCGCGTGGCCCGCAAGGTACAGGCTACCTTGCAGCGCTACCAGGAACTGCAGGACATTATCGCCATCCTTGGCATGGACGAACTGGACGACAACGATAAGCTGACCGTTGCCCGCGCCCGCAAAATCCAGAAATTCCTGTCCCAGCCGTTCTTCGTTGCCGAGAACTTTACCGGCCTGCCGGGCAAATATGTGCCCCTGGCCGAAACTGTCAAGGGCTTTGCCGCCATCGTGGACGGTCAGGTCGATGATCTGCCCGAATGGGCGTTCTTCAACGTGGGCACGCTGGACGATGCTCGCAAGAAGGCTGCCGAAAAGGGCGGTGTGGCCTGATGGAAAAGTTCATTCTGAACATCACGGCCAGCAGCGGCGAGTTTTTCCAGGGCGAGTGCGAAAGCCTGACCCTGCCCACCGCTGACGGCCAGTACGGCGTACAGGCCGGACACAGCCCGGTGCTGGTTGCCCTGGAAATGGGCATCATGCAGTTCACCGTGAACGGCGAAACCCGCAGCGTACTGGTGGGCGATGGCATTGCCGAAGTGACCCCCGCTTACGTTATGCTGCTGGTCGACAGCGCCGAGCGCCCGGAGGATATCGATAAGAACCGTGCCGAGGCCGCCCGCATCCGCGCCGAGGAACGCTTGCAGCACAAGCAGAGCATGCACGAGTATTACCAGAGCAAGATTGCCCTGAACCGTGCCATGCAGCGCCTGCAGGCTACTGCAAAATACAACCGCTGATTACCTTCCAACAAAGTTGCCACCCGTTCTGTGCAGAGGATTCCTGCGCAGAGCGGGTGGCTTTGTTTTATCCTGTATCTGCTTTTCGTCTTAATTTGTCTTACTTGTTATAGTAATTTTATGTCAAAATTAAGATTCAGTCTTTTTCTTGTTGACAAAGCAGCCCAAACTGTGTACAATCAGCAGTAAGGGAATGTCTTTCCCCCTCCCGGCCCATACTATGGTGTAGATACGCCATAACCATGTCCGGCAAACAGCAGCGGAACACGCTGCTTTACAGTCATAATTAAAGGAGGGAACCTTTTTATGGTTACCAAAATCAGCAATAATGATCTTTCCCAGGCCAAAGCACAGGGCGTGGCCGTTCTGGATTTTTCTGCAACCTGGTGCGGTCCCTGCCAGATGCTTGCCCCGGTCCTGCATGAGCTTGCCGATGAAGTTGGCAGCAAAGCCGCATTTTACAGCATTGATGTGGACGAAAACCGCCAGCTTGCCACCGAATACGGCATTTCCAGCATTCCCTGCCTGGTCGTACTGAAAAACGGCCAGGAATCCGCCCGCAGCGTCGGTTTCCTGCCCAAGCAGGCTTTGCAGGATATGTTGGATAAGTATATTTGAGAGATACGCACGGCCTAAAAAGGAGCAGTTCCCCTTCAGCGCAGCGGGTGCACATTGTGCGCCCCTACGGGTGGGGGTGCATCATAAATATTGCCGCACATTATAAAATGCACTGTAGGGAACGGTCTTGACCGTTCCGAAAGCATGAGGAGAATACCATTCTTACTTTTGCTGCTACCTACAACACGATTTGGCTTCCCTTGAGGGAAGCTGTCCGCGCTGCGGACTGAAGGGTGGTTCCTTAAGCAGGGCCTAAATATTTACATTGTCCGCCACCCCGGCGGCCAGAGGCCTCTGTGTCCGCAGATGCATTTCGGAGGCCTCGCCCTACCGTGTAATTACCAACAAATGCTCAGTAAATTTTACGCCCGTCCGGGGCGTCGGAGACGCCGCCCCCTACAAGCGTTTATTGCTTCGTTGCAAATTTCCAATGCTCAACGTTGCAATGTTCCCGGCGGGGTCGGGTGACCCCGCCCTACCGGTTATTTTATGTCCGCAATGCATAATAAATTGCGCTGTAGGGAACGGCCTTGACCGTTCTGGCACCACAAAACATCTGCTTAAACCAACCTCGCCGCTCCCTTTCTCCACCTCCAATTCCTAATTCCACATTACCTCCTAACTCCTAACTAAAAAACGCCATGCTTTCTTCGGAAAGCATGGCGTTTTTCTTATTTCACTTTTTCCTCAATTGCGCAGGCATCATAGGGTTTCAGCTCCATGCTGCCCAAAACGTTTTTGCCGCTCAACAGGTCTGCACCGGCTTCCACCTGCACCTTAACTGCGCTCTGGGTGGTGTTGATGTAGAAATGGTAGCGCGCGTTCTCGCTTTCGCGGCAGTGGTATTCCACACCCTGCGGCAGGTCACGCAGGTGCACCTTGGCATCGGCCAAAGCTGCACGCAGCACAGCGGCGTTGCCGGCATCATCCAGGCGCGCACCGATGTAATAAGCGTGCCCCTTGCCGAACACATGGTGGGTCACAGCCGCATGGCCGGAATAGAAATCCTGTCCATACACAGCCACCACCTCGGTACCCTCGGCAGGCTGCAACAGTTCGCAGTAATCCTTGATGCTGCTCTGCTGGCTGCTCTTGACCCAGATGGCACGGTTGCCCTCGCCGGGGTACAGGGTGTCCAGTTCGCTTGCGGTCACGCCAAACACTTTGCGCAGGCCGTCACCGGGGAACCCGCCCAGCCAACACAGGGTGCTTTCATCCACATAGCCCAGCAGATAGGTGGCCACAACGGTGCCGCCGTTTTCCACATATTCGCGGATCTTTTGTGCAAAACCAGGCTTGGTCATAAACAGCATGGGCAGCACCACCAGCTTATAGCGGTTCAGGTCTGCATCCACGCCCACAACGTCGGTTTCCACACCGCAGTGGTTCAGCTGGGCGTACAGCTGGCAGCAGGTTTCGCGCAGATTCTTCTGCTTGATCTGCATGCCCCAGGCGTCATCCAGCGCCCAGCGGTTGTCCCAGTCAAAGATCATGGCCGCGTCCGCTTTGGGCAGGCTGCCGCACACCGGGGTCAGGGCGGCCAAGGCTTCGTTGGTGGCGGTCACTTCGTTGAACACGCGGGTATCATCGCGGCCATCGTGGTCCACAACCGCGCCGTGGAACTGCTCAGAGCCGCCGCGGCCCTTGCGCCACTGGAAGTACTGCACGCCGTCCGCACCACAGGCCACTGTCTGGATAGCGCTCATCCGGTTCACGCCGGGGCGCTTGAGCTTATTATACTCGTGCCAGTTCACCAGGCTGGGGGTGCTTTCCATCAGCAGGAACGGCTTGTCCGGCTTGCAGCCGCGGATCAGCGCATGATCAAACGCCGTCATGCCCGCCGTCACGGTGGTGCTGCGGTCGGGGCGCCCCCAATGGGGGTAACTGTCCCAGCAGACAAAATCCAGCTCTCTTTGCAGCTTGTGGTAGTCCAATCCGGGGAAGTACTCCATCAGGTTCGTGGTAATGGGCACATTGGGGGTCCGCTTGCGCAGGATCGCCGTTTCGCTGTGTACATAGTCCATCATGTTCCAGGTGGTAAAGCGCCGCCAGTCCAGCTTCAGGCCGTTCAGGCTCTGCTCCCCGTTATCAAACGGCGGCTCCACCTCGTCAAAGCTGTCGTAGTGGTGGCTCCAGAAGCTAGTCCACCAGGCATGGTTCAGGGCATCAATGGTATGATACTTTTCTTTCAGCCAGCCGCGGAAGCGCTCTTGGCACAGCGGGCAGTAGCATTCGCCGCCCAGCTCATTGGAAATGTGCCACAAGATCAGGCCGGGGTGGTCGCCCACAGCGTCGATCAGGTGGTTCAGCAGCTCCTCTACCTTCTGGCGGTAGATGGGGCTGGTCAGGCAGTGGTTGTGGCGCATGCCCTGGTGGTCCCGCACACCGTTGGACTGCACGCGCAGCACTTCGGGGTATTTGCGTGCCAGCCAGTTGGGCTTTGCACCAGTGGGCGTTGCCAGCTCGGTATAAATGCCCTGGTCATACAGTCGATCCATGATCTCGCGCAGCCAAGTAAAGTTATATTCCCCCTCGCGCGGCTCATATGCTGCCCAGGCAAACACACCCAGCGTAACGCTGTTCATTCCGGCCTTTTTCATCATGCGGATGTCCGCTTCAAGAATATCCGGGCGGTCCAGCCATTGATCCGGGTTATAATCGCCGCCGCACAGCATCACAGGGGCTTTGGTGATAAAGTTCATAGTGGATTCCCTTTCCTCTACACTGTAAAGCATAAAACAAAAATTAGGAATCGGAAACCCGAAAGACGGAACTGGCGGTCTGTACCGAAATTCCTCATTCCTGATTTCCAATTCCTAATTATAGTAGATTCTGCAGCTATTGTGCCATGTGCCGTTGATGCGAAGGTTTAGCCCTTTGCTGCACCGGAGGTAATGCCCTCAACATAGAACTTCTGCATGATGACAAACAGGATGGAGATGGGGATAGCCACCAAAACACCGCCTGCGCAGAAACGGGAGAAGTAGCTGTTGATCAAAGCCTTTTGCAGCATGTTGTACAGGCCGATTGCCACCGTCCAGTCCGACGAAACGCCGGAGTTCAGGATCATCTTTGCCATAACAAAGTCGGTCCACGGCGTCAGGAAGGAGTTGATAATGGTGTACACCAGGATCGGGCGGGACATCGGGATGACGATCTGGAAGAAGATGCGCGCTTCCGAAGCGCCGTCCAGCTTGGCGGCCTCACGCAGTGCCACAGGCACCGTATCAAAAAAGCCCTTACAGATCAGGTAGCCCAGGCCGGAAGAGCCCGCGTATACCATGATCAGACCGGCGTAAGAGTTGGTCAGGTTCATGTACTTCAAAACAAAGTACACAGCGATCATGGCCAGAACGCCGGGGAACAGGTTGACGGTAACGGACAAGTTCTGCAGCAGCTTGCGGCCCTTGAAGCGGCAGCAGCTTATGGCGTAAGCCACCATCAACACAAAGCAGGTGGAGATCACACAGTTAAAGCATGCCACAACCAGGGTGTTCATGAACCAGCGCGGGAACTGTGCAACAGAGTCCGGCTGTGTCATAATGCTGACGTAGTTCCACATGGTAAAGCTTTCCGGCACAAAGCGGGTAAAGTTGATGCCCTTATCGGTGGAGAACGAGGTCAGCAGCAGCCAGGCGATGGGTACCAGCCAGATAAAAGCCAGCAGCGCCAGCACCAGATGGCGGATGACGGAGAAGATGCCTTTTTTCACTTTGCCCTGCTTGAGCTGCTTTTGCACAGCGGCAGAGGGTACAGCAGCGGTACTCAAGAGAACGTCGCCTCCTTCTTATTGATAAAGTGGAAGCATACAACCGTAAACACGGCGCACACAATGAACACCATAATGCCCAGCACGGCAGCCATCTTGTAGTTGTAGTAATCCTGCGTCAAGCGGAACAGCCAGGTAACCAGCAGGTCAATTTCCTTTGCGTTGGACTGTGCAAGGGCCTGGTTCTGGGTTACAAACACATCCTGCGTGAGCAGGTAAATGACGTTGAAGTTGTTGACGTTCTTGACGAAATCCGTTACCAGAGAGGGACCCTGCACGCTGAGCAGGTAGGGCAGCTTGATGCGGAAGAACATCTGCACCGGGTTGGCGCCATCAATGCGGGCGGCCTCGATCATGTCAGCGGGAATGTTCATCAGCACGCCGGTAGCGATCAGCATCTGGTACGGCACGCCGATCCAGATATTGATCATGATGATGGTGAACATGGCCCAGCCCGGCTGGGTCAGGAACGGAATGTAAGAAAGGCCCTTATCCAGCAGGCCGATGTTATGCAGGAAGTCGGTAACGCCTGCATTGGCCATCATGGTATTGAAAATACCGTTGTTGGAGAAGAAGTTGCGCACCAGCAGCAGCGTAACGAACTGCGGCACCGCAATGGTCACCATGAACAGGGTACGCCAGAACTTGGGGAACTTGGTCTTTTTGTCGTTGATGAACATTGCCATCAAAATGCCGCCAAAGAAGTTGGTAAAGGTGGCAAAGAATGCCCAAACCAACGTCCAGGTTAAAACCTTGGCAAAGGAATAACTAAACGTGGAGGTCATTCCGCCGCCGCCAAACAGGGTAAAGAAGTTGTTCAGCCCAACCCAGGTAAACAGTTCATTGGGCGGCATGTGCTGCTGGTCATAGTTGGTGAACGCAACGGCGATCAGGATGAACAGCGGCACAATGGTGAACACCACAACGCCCAGAACCGGCAGGGTGAGCAGGGTCACATAGAACTTTTCGTTCAGGTAAACGTTGATGTCCTGCACAAAGTTGTTGGTCTTTTTGCCAGCTTCACGGATCTTCTGCAGCTGATAGTTGGAAGATACCACCATCATGGCCGCTGCAATCAGGGCCGCGATCACGATAAAGGCGATCATGCTCATCAGCAGGATCTCAAACGAATTATCGTAATCGTTTACAACGTTTTTCATCGTGGCAACATCGAACACCATCTCCATTTTTACGGTGCCAAGGGTGCCGAACTTTGCCAGGTTGGGTACGCCAAAGAACGCCAGGAAATACAGCGCAAAGCCCTGTACAAATGTGACCAGAAGCGCCTTCATCAGCTGGCCGTGGCCAATGTAGCCCAGACCCCATACAAAGAAGGATAGTTTGGTAAAGATATCGCCGTGCACAAAGTCATGACCAAATTTCTGCAAAAAATTGGGTTCCTTTGGTTCCGTGTGCAGGGCCGCAGCAGCGGATTTTGCCACAGGAATCTCTCCTTTCCAACGCGGTTACGCCAAACGGCCCACACGCGCCCGGCAACCGTTCCGGACCGTTTGTGGGCCGTTGTTTTAGTGTATCAATGCAGCTTTTTTCGTTTTAACAATTACTGGGTAACCGGTGCGGTGATGCCAGCAACAGCATCTTCAATCAGGGTCTGGGGATCCTTGCCATCGGGGTTGCCGTTGACACAGATCTGGCCGAGGGTTTCAGCAGAAGCCCAGTAGTTGCCGCCGACGCGCTGCAGGTTAGCGTACTCAGACTGAGCAACAACAGCGGTCAGAGCCGGAGAAGAAGCGGCTGCCAGAGCGTTGGTGTTGGAGGGGCCCTGTGCACGCTGCTGGAAGCGGAGGGTCTCGTTCTCTTCGTTGGTAACGTAATCAGCCAGCAGCATGGCAGCACCAACGTTAGCGCTGTGGGGGTTGACGCCGATCAATTTGAAGCCGGAGAAGGAAGCCATCTGGACCTGCTCGCCGTTCAGGGTGTAGGTAGGCAGCTTGCAGGCAGCGTAATTATCGCCCCAAACTTCAGCAGCGTCGTTTGCACGCCAGGTGCCGTTAACGCCAGCAACCAGGGTGCCGTCCTTCAGCTTGCCGGTGAACTCTTCATCCTTCAGGGCGAGGAAGCCGGGGTTCTTGCAGATATCGATGACAGCCTGGGTAACGTCAGCGCCCGGAGCTTCGTTCCAGTTGCAGACGGTGTTCACGCCGTCATCAGCCAGGCTCAGGTTCAGGCCAGCGCCAGCATAGAAGCTGTACAGGTACCAGCCGTTAGCAACGTCCATCGAGACTTTCTTGCCTGCGGCGGCTGCCTTCTCCATCATCGTGTCAAGGCTCTTGACGTCATCCTCGGTGAAGAAGGACTTATCATAGAACATGAAGTAGCCGTTATCAGCGGTCAGGGGGTAAGCATACAGCTTGCCGTTCAGGGTTGCAGCGTCAACAGAAGCTGCAGTGTTGCGGCTCTTGATGTCGTCAGCGTTCAGCTGAACTTCCTGCAGGGCGCCTGCCTGAACCAGCTCGTTCAGCTGGTCATCAGCAAATGCGTAAACGTCAGCAGCGGCGGTGGGGTCGGTCAGGACGGTATCCTTAGCCTCCTTTTCGGACTGAGCGCCCAGGTTGATGGTGATCTTGCCGCCGTAATTGCCGTATTCTTTGATAAAGTTATCAGCGATGGTGCGCAGCAGTTCCTGGTCTTCCTCGGCGCCCCACATGGTCAGGGTAACGTCATTGGCGAAAGCAGCGGCTGCAGCCTGCTGCAGAACGTCACCATCGTCAGCTGCGGTGCTGTCGGTGGAGGCGGCTTCGCTGGAAGCTGCAGTGCTGGTGGACTCTGCAGCGGAAGAGGCAGTTGCGGTGCTGCCGCATGCTGCCAGGGACAGTGCCATCAAGGCAGCTGTTGCAAGTGCGAGTTGCTTTTTCATAATCATTCTCCTTCATCTGCTATATCACAAGCTTTTCAAGGTTGCGCATCATTGTTACGCAACTTTGTTTCACAACTTAAGGATACACAATTCTATTTTCAGTGTCAATGTTCATAACTAACATGTTTTACCACGTTTTCTTGTGCATTTTTTCACAGCTTGTTACACTTTTGTAACAATGTCGAATTTTGTATGCGCAACGTTGCGCAACTTTAGTACAGGCTTTTTAACAACAATCAGCCTTTCCTGGTGCACACGCTGTGCGCGCAGAAAAGGCTGTATCAATCATCGTATTTTACAATATTGGTAATATTATCTATTTTGTGGACTCGCGCAAAATCACCTGATATCCCTGCATCTGGCGCAATGCGATTTGCTTGCCCGCCAAAATATCCAGCAGCATCCGGCATGCCGTGGCGCCCAGGCGCTCGCCGTCAAACTGAGCGGCCGAGATCTGCGGGGTTGAGCTGGTCAGCAGCTCACTATCATAAAAACTGGCCAGTTTCACCTGTTCCGGTACCTTGATGTGCCGGGCGCGCAGCTCCTGCAGCACCGCGGCCGCCATGCTGTCGTCCGCGCAGAGCAGGCATTCAGGCTTTTGCTCCAGCGCACCTTCCAATGCATCGATCCGCTGTTCGCTGGTTTCAATGCCAGTCCAAATCAATTTCTGGTCCACCTGCACCCCACAGTCGGAAAATCCGCGCAGGTAGCCGCGCAGCCGGTCCTCGTTGACGGTATAGTTGGTGCAGCCGCCCATATAGGCAATGCGGCGCATGCCCAGCTGCAGCAGCAGGCGGGTCATCTCGGCGGTCGCTCCTACCTGGTCGTTATCCACCTGAGGTACCTTATCGTCATCCACGCGGCCAATGGCCACAAAAGGCACGTTGTGGCGCTGCAAAGTCTGCACACATTCATCGTGCAGCATCGTACGGGACAAAATCACGCCATCCACCTTGTGGGATTCCAGCTGGCGTTCCAGCTGGCCAACATCGGTTTCTCCCGCATAGCACAACAGCAGGTCATACCCGCGCTGGGCCGCCATGTTCCACACACCGCCCATGCACTTGCGCAGGAACGGCAAGTCCAGCCGCATAAAATGCTTGGGGATCACCAGCGCAAGGTTGTTGGTTGGGCCCTGCTGCGCAGTGCGCAGCGGCGCAGCTGCATCCTGGCGGCCCTTGCCGATATAATCGAACACACGCGCGCGGGTAGCCTCGCTCACGCGGCCCTTGCCGGATATTGCGCGGGATACCGTTGTTTTTGATATATTCAATGCCTCCGCCACTTCCGCGATGGTCACTTCATCACGCTTACCTGCCATTCAGCACCCTCCTTTTCCCATGTTGCGCATGCGTTGCGCAACAATAACAGCATATGTGTTTGTTGTACATTTGTCAATCTGCAAACAGCACAAAAAAAGCCTGCCAGATTTGGCAGGCTTGCCGCGCAGTACAGCCGTTCCAAGCATAGGCGGATGGCCGCTGCCCGGAATCTCTCCCGAAATTTTTCGTGTATTAAAAATTCTGTTGGGAGCATAGGGGCGCACATTGTGCGCCCGCCGCCTTGACATAGCAACGCACATTTATGTCATGCACACGGCAAACGTCCGTGGGCGAACACTGTTCACCCTTACGGAACATCTTTGTTTCCCTGACGTTTTCGATAGGTGTTGTGCTGCTTATTTTTTCTGCGGTTCGCCGTTGGCAATGTCGCGCACAACCTCACCCGCAATGATCAACCCCGCGGCGGCGGGCACAAAGGCGTTGCTGCCGGGAACCTGGCGGCGCTGGGTACATTTGCGGGCCGTGTCGGGCGGGCAGATGCAATGGGTGCCGCAGCTGATGGTCATATCATCAATGGGGGTCAGTGCAGGCTCTTTGGAGTATACTACCTTCAGGTGCTTGACCCCGCGCTTGCGCAGCTCGGCGCGCATTACGCGGGCCAGCGGGCAGACGGAGGTATCATAAATATCCGCAACTTCCAAGGCGGAAGCATCCAGCTTGTTGCCCGCGCCCATGCAGCTGATGATGGGCGTGCCCGTTGCCTGCGCCTGCATGACCAGTTCCAGCTTGCCCTTTACCGTGTCGATGGCATCGACCACATAGTCGTACTGGCTGAAATCGAACTGGTCGGCGGTGTCTGGCATGTAGAACGTCTTGTAGGTGTTCACCACGGCGTCCGGGTTGATATCATGGATGCGCTCTTCCGCCACATCCACCTTGTATTTGCCCACCGTTTTGCGGGTGGCCAGGATCTGGCGGTTCAGGTTGGTCAGGCAGACCTTGTCGTCATCAATCAGGTCCAGCGTGCCAATGCCGCTGCGTGCCAGTGCTTCCACCGTATAGCCTCCAACACCGCCAACGCCAAACACGGCCACACGGGCGTTGTACAGACGCTCCATTGCCTCCTTGCCAAACAACAACTGCGTTCTTGAAAACTGATTCAGCATACTGCCTGCTCCCCCACGTTTTTGTAAATTAACAAACAAATGGGCGGGTTCGCGCCCGCCCAACCTATCAAATCGGTAGTCTTTTCAAATTATAAAGCGCGGCATACAAAAAGTCAAGGGGAAGCCCTGCGCAGAGCTTCCCCCTGACATATGTTTTGCATTTTACAGCTCGCTGCCGTTTGTGGCGATCACATGGGCGTACCACGCAGCGGAATCCTTGGGGATGCGTTCCATGGTGCGGTAGTCCACATAAATCAGCCCAAAGCGCTTGCTGTAGCCTTCGGCCCACTCATAGTTATCCATGATTGACCAGTAGGTATAACCGATCAGCGGGTAGCCCTCCTGCAAGGCACGGCGGGCGGCCAGCAGGTGGCGGTGCACATAATCAATGCGCTGCGGGTCGTGCACTTTACCGTCCAGCATCACAAAATCTGTGTTGGCCATGCCGTTCTCGGTAATCAGGATGGGCCGGCCATACCGCTGGTTCAAAAAGCGGATGGCCCAATAGATGCAGTCCGGCGTGATGGGCCATTCCATCGCGGTACGCGGGCTGCCCTGCCAGGTGTTGGCGGTATACTCGCTGCCCGGCTGCTGGGCCGCGCAGGCATTGTAGACGTTAAAGCCCAGGTAATCCAGCGGCTGGTGCAGCAGCTCCAGTTCCTGCGGGGTGAACACATCCGCCCCCAGGGCTTTGGCCATCGGTTCCGGCACCCTGCCCAGCAGAACGGGGTCGCACCACCAGCTGATGGAATAGCAGCCTTCCACCTCCATCGTCCGGCGGTAAGCTTCGGCGATGGCGGCTTCGCTTTCGTCCCCGCAGGGCGAAAACACCGGTCCGGTGGGAGCATACCCCACCTTAGGCGGCAGCTTTGCATACTGGCGGATGGTCTGTACCGCTTTGGCATGGGCCAAAAGTACATGGCGGGTCACGGGGCGCAGGCTGGCCGGTTCATCAAGGAACGGCGCATGCCGCCCCTGCAGATGGCCGATCCCCACAAAGCACTGCGGCTCGTTCAGGGTCATCCAATACTGTACCTGGTCAGACAGGGCTTCCACCACAATTTTGGTGTACGCTGCAAACCAATCCGGGATCTGCGGGTTCTTCCATCCGCCCTGCAAATACAGCGCATACGGCAAATCCCAATGGTACAGCGTTACCATCGGCTCAATGCCCGCGGCTTTCAGCTCCCGCACAAGGCTTTGATAGAACTCAATGCCTTTCTGGTTGATTTTTTCCGTGCCATCGGGCAGGATGCGGGACCAGCTGACCGAGAAGCGGTAGCTTTTCAGCCCCATCTTTTTCATCAGGGCCACATCTTCACGGTAGCGGTGGTAGTGGTCGCACGCCTGCAGAGGGCCCTCGTTATATTTGGTGTGGCCGGGGTACAGCACATCCCAGATGCTCGGCCCGCGGCCATCCTCATTCCAGGCGCCTTCCACCTGTGCCGCTGCCGATGCCGCACCCCACAAAAAGTCTTTCGGGAATTCCATTTTGTCACCTCTGCTGCTGAGATATTTTATCAATCTATTTTGTGTATCCTAGGGTGTATCTGAAAAAGTAAAAGCATCAAGAAGTCAAAAATTCATAGAAAAATCAGAAATCGCGAAAACCACATTAGAAATTGTATTTAGGGCAATACCACATAATTCTAAGTGCCGATACGGCGAGCGAGGTGCGGCAGATGCCGGAGCGGTGCTTAAGCCGTCAGGCGGGAATTGTGCGGTGTTGCCTTAGATGTTTTTCGTTACCCAATCCCGTAGGGGCGCACATTGTGCGCCCGTTGCCTTGCGGCGAATGATGTGGCGCGGCCCGTCCGCGGGACGATGCAAGCATCATCCCCTACAAATATTGGCAGCGTTTATAGCAACCGGCAGGGTCTTTCCCCGGCGCGATGAGGGCATCGTGCCCTACAGATCAAACCGCAGGGCCTGGCCCTTACCGCAAAATTCCTAATTACTCGTTCCTAATTACTCATTCCTAATTTCTAATTCTCCCATCCAACTCCTCACTCCTACCCCCTAACTCACTTCATGAGCATTTCCGCCGCCTTCGCCAGCTCCGCGTTCACCGCATCGGCTTCCGCTTCGCTCTTGCCCACGGCGGACAGATACACTTTGATTTTCGGCTCTGTGCCGGAGGGGCGCACCATCAGCTTGTGGCCGCCCGCCAGGTGGTATTCCAGCACGTTGGCGCGGGGCAGGCCGGTGCCATCGGTATCATAATCCGCAACACGCTCCACCGCATAGCCTGCAATCTCTTTGGGCGGGTCGGCGCGCAGAGTCTTCATCAGGTTCTGCATGGTGTACATGCCGGTTTCGCCCTCAAAGGCAAAGCTGCACAGGGCGTTGCGATAATAGCCAAACTCTTTGTACAGCGCTTCAATGGCATCCAGCAGCGTCATGCCCTGCTGGGCATACCAGGCGGCGGCTTCACACACCAGCAGCGTGGCGTTCACGGCATCCTTATCCCGCACATGTCCGCCGGACAGGTAACCATAGCTCTCCTCAAAGCCAAAGATATAGCGTTCCACATGCCCCTCTGCTTCCAGCTTGCCGATCTGCTCGCCGATGAACTTAAAGCCCGTCAGGGTGCGGCGCAGCTCCACGCCGTACTTTTTGGCAACCGGCGTTGCCATATCGGTGGAAACAATGGTGGTCACGGCCACGGGATCCTTGGGCATGGTGCCGCGGGCCAGGCGTGTGCGGCAGATATAATCCAGCAGGATAATGCCCATCTCGTTGCCGGTGATCAGCCGGTAGCCGCCCTTGCCGTCCGGCACAGCGGTGCCGCAGCGGTCACAGTCGGGGTCGGTGCCAAGCAGTAGATCCGGGTGTACTTTATCGCACAGTTCCAAGCCCTTCTGCATGGCTTCGCGGATTTCCGGGTTGGGATACGGGCAGGTGGGGAAGTTCCCATCCGGTGTTTCCTGCTCCGGCACCACCGTCACATGGGTCACACCCAGCTTGGCCAGCAGTTTTTTTACGCACTCCAGGCCGGTGCCGTTCAGCGGGGTGTACACCAGCTTGAGCTGCTCAATGCCGGTGCCATCGCCAACGCGTTGGTCATATACAGCCTGTACAAAATCATCCAGGCATTTGTCGTCAATGCTCACAATGCGGCCTGCCTGCACACCGGCTTCATAATCCACCAGCTTTACGCCGTCAAAGCAGTCCACTTTTTCGATTGCAGCCAGAATTTTATCTGCCACTTCCAGCGTGATCTGGCAGCCATCGGCGCCATACACTTTATAGCCGTTGTACTTGGCCGGGTTGTGGCTGGCTGTAATGCAGACGCCTGCCCCGCAGCCCAGATAGCGCACCGCCCAGGAAAGTGCGGGCGTGGGCTCCAGCCGCGGGTACACGCAGGCGGTAATGTCGTTTGCCGCCAGCACGCGGGCAGCTTCGCGGGTGAACAGTTCGCCGTTATTGCGGCTGTCATGCGCAATGGCGATCTTTTTGGGCAGGTCGGTCGCGTTCAGGTAATCGGCCAGGCCCTGGGTGGCCTTGCGCACCGTGTACAGGTTCATGCGGTTGGTGCCCGCCCCCAGCACACCGCGCAGGCCGCCGGTGCCAAATTCCAGGTCACGGTAAAAACGGTCCGTGATAGCAGCATCATCCCCGGCAATGCCGTGCAGTTCTTCCGCCACAGCGGTATCCAGTTCCGGTTGGGCCAGCCAACGGTCATACAGTTCTTTCGCTGTATTCATAACAGCACCTTCTTCCTCAAAGTCAGTTTCAGGAAGTGTTCGTTATTTATCAAAGGCAACACCGCACAATTCCCGCCTTGCGGCTTAAGCACCGCTCCGGCAGCTG
>ENA-UOJT01000666-UOJT01000666.1-human-gut-metagenome-genome-assembly--contig:-C15-NODE-666-length-24332-cov-31.179306_pt1 | contig 24332 bp, 21 predicted proteins | sample MGYA00242357_ERZ723904 | MGnify/ENA metagenome assembly ERZ723904 | reverse complement strand
CGCGACAGCTTATTTATAATACCACACTTTCAACCATTGTCAACACCTTTTTTCGGTTTTCTTCATAATTTTTTCGATTTATTTTTGGGCAGGGTGCATATGGACGCTTTAACGTGGTTTCTCTATTCCTTTTCTTTTTGTCCCCGTTTTTTATCCTTTTCCCCCACATCTTCCTATAATACAAATAGCCTTCTCCATCCCCTGCTTCCCCATCTTTCCCAAATCATTTATCTTCCATACTTGCGCTTTCGGTCCAAAGCAAGTATACTAAAATCTGTGATTTAACAAAGAAATGATGGTGATCTTTCCATGCTGGCGATATACGAAACCGTCAACCGGCGCTTAACCCGCGCAGACGAAATTGAGGAAGGTACATGGATCTGCCTGACTGCCCCCAGCCAGGAGGAGATCCGCGAGGTTGCCGCCACCTTAGATATTGAGCCCGCTGATGTGCAGGCCGCCCTTGACCCGGAAGAATCCGCGCGTATCAGCCTGGAAGATGGTTATACCGTCATCATTGTGGACATACCCTTAAAGGTAGATGGCGCCGCCGAGGGCGTATACACCACCATTCCCCTTGGTATTCTGTTGACCCAGACCACCATCACCACGGTTTGCTCCGTAGATACCCCCGTATTGTCTGATTTCGCTTCCTGCCGGGTGCGCGGCTTTTCTACTAAAAAGAAGATGCGCTTTGTGTACCAGATTCTGTACCGCGCCGCCACGATGTACCAGCAGGAGCTGCGCCTGATCGACCGCCGCCGCCAGGAAATTGAGAAAAACCTGACCGGTACCCTGCGCGATAGTGACTTGATGGAGCTGCATGGGTTGGAATCCACCCTGGTATATTTCGCAACCTCACTGCGTGCCAACAGCACGGTTTTGGACCGGTTGACCCGCTACAAGCGGCTGGAACAGTACCCTGATGACATGGAACTACTGGACGATGTAATCGTTGAGATTCGGCAGGCCATTGAGATGACCAGCATCTACCGCGATGATATCAAGGGCACCCGCGAGCTGTTCAGCTCAATTTTGGATAACCGCCTGAACAATGCGATGAAATACCTGACTTCCGTTACCCTGTTGATGGCTGTCCCGACCGTTATTTCCGGTTTGTATGGCATGAACGTGGACATTGACGGCATGCCGTTTTCCGGTTCTGATTATGGATTTGTCATTGTCTGCTTGCTTACGCTTGCTATTTGTGGGATCGCTGCCTGGGTACTGCACAAAAAACATATGCTCTGATTTGTATTGTTTGCCGCATCCCGCCCGCCGGGGTGCGTTTTTTACTTTTCTGCCTGTAACATTTGGGGGTGATTCCCCTATTATATAAATAGTAAGAGGAAAGCGAGGTGTGCCGCAATGACTGATGCCGACATTGTTACGCTGTACTGGGCACGGGACGAGCAGGCCATTGCACAGACCGCACAAAAGTTTGGCGCCTATTGCCGCAAGATTGCCATGAACCTGCTGGGCAGCCAGGAAGACGCCGAAGAATGCGAAAACGACACCTGGATGGCCGCCTGGAACAGCATGCCGCAAAACCGGCCGGACAAGCTTGCACCCTACCTGGGGCGCATTACCCGCAACCTGGCACTGGACCTGCGGGAGCGGCAAAATGCCAAAAAGCGCGGCGGCGGCCAGACCGAAGCCGTGCTGGAAGAGCTGGAATTTTGCCTGCCCGCCGGAGACCACACCGCGCAGGAGGTAGAAAGCGCTGAAACAGCCCGCTCCATCAGCGCATTTCTGCGCAGCCAGCCGGAGCAGGCACGCAACATCTTTATTCGGCGGTACTGGTATTGCGACGCCACCGCCGACATTGCCAAGCGCTACGGTATTGGTGAAAGCAAGGTGCGCGTTACCCTGCACCGGATGCGCACCAAACTGAAAGCCTACTTAGAGAAAGAAGGTGTCTGCCTGTGAGCTCCCGCGAGTTATTCCGCGCGATCGGGCAAATTGATGATGATTTGATTGAATCTGCCAACAAAACCCCCGTAAAGCACACCATTCCGTTGCAATTCCGGCATTTTGTTCCGGCAGCAGCTTGTTTTTGTCTTGTTCTGTTAGGGGCGGCGATGGTCAGCCAGGATCGTTCCGCCGGGGTCAGCCAGGCCGCCGAGACCGCTGATCTGAACGAAAGTGCCCCCGCCTATGAGGAATCCAACAGTCCCGATACCTTCAGCACATTCAGCATGGAGGGCAGTGAACCAGATGCCGCCGCAGGCAGCGTTGCCGATGCCCCGTTGTCCTCCTCCCTGAAATCCGCGATGCAGGACAGCAGCCCCTTGCAGGCTCTGAGCGATATTTTGCTTGGCAGCGGCGCTTCCGGCAGTTCTTCCCTGCTGGCCCACAGTGCCGATGAGCTGTATTTCGGCGAAAGTCTAATTTTAGGCAGTTCCGCGGATGTTGTTCTCCCTGCCAGCCTGCCGGTCTACCGCAACAGCCTGCTGGATGCCGCCGACAATACCGATGCCATGAAAGCCCGTCTTCGCACGGTGCTGGATGCTCTTGGGCTGGATACCACACTGGCTGACACCGCCACGTTCAGCAGGGACAGCGCCGATACCATCTCCAAAACAGTATCTAATATAAAGGAATCCGCCGAGCAGAACGGGTGGGATGCAGATTCTTCCGTGCTGAATTATCTCTCTGATGCCGCACAGCTGCAGCTGAACATTCCCGAAAGCGACTGGCCCGGTGGGCTGACAATCACCGTCTCCAACGACCTGTGCACCAGTGTGGTCTGCAACAGCTCTGCCGAGGTGAAGACCTTTGCCGCCCTTGCGGAAGAGCGCGTGATTGCCGCCGACCTGCAAGAGAAATACGGTTCCCTCTTTACCTCTCTGCTTGGCGGTGAATATACCGATGTGACGGATGGAGGCGACAGCACGATCTACGGCCAGCCCTCTTCCCTCTTTGTCAAGTTCGCGGCGGATTCTTTCCATTACTTGCTGGTCAGCGTAGATACCGACGGCAATCTGTTGAGCCTGCATGAAACGGACCGCACCGTGGAGCCCCTGGGCGAATACACCAGCGTTTCCCGCGCCGAGGCTGACAAGCGGCTGGCCAACGGAGAGTTTTTGACCGACAGCTACACGGCGGAAGCGGTTGACCCCGCCGCAGAGCCGGAGCACCTTGCCAACCTGCGCCTGACCTATGTGCAGGGGAGCGCCGCCTACTACCTGCCCATGTGGGAATACACGATTGATGAGGGCCCCGCTGCCCTGGGCGACGGCGATGATGTCGACCAGACGCTGCACACCTTTTCTGCCTACTATGTGCCCGCTGTGGAGCTGGACGGAATCGACGTCCTAAAAAACAAATAAAGCCAGCAAAACCATACCGCAGGCCGAACCGCAACACCAAAATGTTCCGGGGCACAGCCTGCGGTATTTGTGTTATTGCAAAATTGCGGGTTCTGCGTTATAGTAAAGGCAATACCGCATAATTCTAAGTGCCGATACGGTGAGCGAGGTGCGGCAGATGCCAAGCCAAAAGCGCAGATAATACTGGAGTCTTATCGAGCATTTTGGCAACGCAGATGCCGTGCCGCAGCTGCCGGAGCGGTGCTTAAGCCGCAAGGCGGGAATTGTGCGGTGTTGCCTAAAGGCAACAACCTAACCGTTTTTATGTAAGGAGGCCCGCCATGCCTACCGAACCGCAGAGCCAGCCGCTAGTCAGCATTATTGTTCCTGTTTACAACGCAGCAGACCATATTGCCCGCTGTATTGAGAGCATCCGCCGCCAGACCTACCGGAATTTGGAGATCATTCTGCTCAACGATGGCAGCAAGGATGTCAGCTATGCCGTCTGCCAGAGCTATGCCGGTATTGACCGCCGCATTGTGGTGATCGACAAAAACAACAGCGGAGTTTCCGCCACCCGCAACCTTGGCATGCAGGAAGCCCACGGCAAATACTTTCAGTTTGTGGATGCGGATGATTTCATCCAGCCCTATGCCACCGAGCTGCTGGTACAGAAAGCGGAAGCCAGCCACGCCGATATGGTGATTGCCCACTACAACCGCATTGAACCGCCGGTCAGCCTGCCCAAAACCATGCGGGATACCGTGGTGGAGCGTGTGCTGGACCCCATCCTGGATCCGCAGCACCGGGTGCAGACTTTCGGCTTTTTGATGGAAGGCCCCCTGAATAAAGACGCATTTGCCTGCGGCCTGATGCAGGAGCCCGCCAGCTTTTATTACGGCGTGATGTGGAACAAGCTCTACCGCGCCGACATTGTGCGTGAGCACCCCGATGTGCGCTGCAATGAGGAACTGGACTACAGCGAGGACCTGTATTTCAATCTAAGCTTTATCCGCTACGCCCAGCAGTTCTATGCGCTTTCCACCCCCATTTACAACTATGTGCAAAACCCAGACAGCGCCGTGCACCACCTGAACCCCTTTGATGTGCTGACCACTCGGTTTGAGCTGACCACCTATTACAAGGATCTGTTCAAGCACATTGGCCTGTATGAAGAAAACAAGTACCGCCTGAACAAGTTCTTCTTTGGTGTTGCGGAAAGCTGAAGCAATCCCGCATGATTCTATTACCGCCCCGGCAGAGTTTTTTGCCGAGGCGGATTTTATTTGGCTCTATATCACATACAGCGCGCACACTGCAGCAAAAATGCCCCGGACGAGAAACGTTTCTCGTCCGGGGCATCATGATTCTTATAAAAAACTCAGGATTCCTTCAGCATATGCTGGCTTTCGGCAAAAGCCACCAGCTTTTCAAAGGTTTCTGCGCTCAGGTCATGCTCGATCTTGCAGGCATCGTGGGAAGCAACGACAGGGTCCACACCCAGTGCAACAAAAAAGCGGGTCAGCTTTTTGTGGCGGCCATAAATCCGGGTGGCAATTTCCAGTCCCGGCGGCTCCAGGGTGATATACCCAGCACCATCCATCGAAATATAACCGGCCTGACGCAGATTTTTCATTGCAATGCTCACGCTCGGCTTGGTAACGCCCATCTCGGTAGCGATGTCGATGGAGCGGACTTCCCCGTTGCGTTCTGTCAGCATCAGGATCTTTTCCAGGTAATCCTCTGCGGATTCATAGATTTTCAACGACACTGCCTCCTTTGTGGACTTGCCATCTGTCATATTGCTATAAAATTATAGTGTTATCTTAACACATTTTTTCAATTTTGGCAAGTGTAATACTTTTTGTTTATCTTTCCGTCTTTCTTTGCTTTTTGGGCGGATCCTCACGGTCAGGCATCATCTCGTGCTCTTGCTCTTATCGAACAACCCGCCAAAAAAGTTTGCCACGGTGCTGCCTGCTTTCTTCAAAAATTCGCGGAACGGTTCTCTTGTTTTTTCGTCAGCAGCCGTTGTTTCTTCCCGAGTTGCAGCTGGGGCTTCGGTTGCTCTTGGCATTTTGAGCGGGGCCGCAGTTTCCGGCGTGGCCGTTTTTGCTGTTTCGGGTGTGGCGGCGCTTTCCGGTGTTGCCGGAGCTGCACTTTCGGGGGTAGCCGTTTCCGGGATAGCGGTCTCTGGAGTAGCAGCAGTTTCAGGCGTTGCGGGTTCAGCACTCTCCGGCGTGGCTTTTTCCGGGATAGCGGTCTCTGGAGTAGCAGCAGTTTCAGGCGTTGCAGGTTCAGCACTCTCCGGCGTGGCTGTTTCCGGGGTCGACTGGGCAGCAGTCTCCGGGGTCGCGAGGGCTGCGCTTTCCGGCGTGGCGGCTTCCACAACATTAATGTTCACTTCGGCATAAAAATCCAGGTCCACACAGCTTACCAACACGGTTGCCGTGCCGGGGGTCACGGCGGTCACGTTGCCGTCCTGGTCTACTGCGGCCACACTGGGGTCAGTCGAAGCAATATGTACCACTGCATCGGTCACAGCTTGGGCAAACTCTGCCCGGTCCTGCGGCGTAATATCGGAAAGGCTGCCGGTAAACCGCAGCTCCCCGGCCAGCGCGCACTGCTGGCCAACGGCAAGCTGCACTTCATGCGGCAGGGCAAAATCTTCTGCACTGCACCCACACAACAGGCAATGCGCTGCTGCCAGCGCGGCCAAAATCCAAATCCTGAACTTTTTCATACCGGTTTCCATTCCTTTCTGCGGCAGTGGTGCATACATCTTAAAATGCGCCTTATCCTGCCAAAAAGCTTTCTGTAATAACGAACATCGCACGAAGTACAATTTTAGATAACAGTGTTCCCTCTCGGAGCGACATATATTTTCGATACGAACCTAAGGCAATCTGTAGGGGACGATGCTTGCATCGTCCCGGATGTCGGGCCTTGTCAGATATCTTGCTTCGTGATACCGGCAAACACTCCGCTGGTACACTCTGCCCCCTACGGCCGCCTTCCCCTTTCGCTTCATTCTTATCATAATACGCGGCAGGTGTGAAATTTTCAACATTTTGTGCTGTCTCCCGTTTAAAATTTTCCGGTTTTCCCGCTTGGCATGTTGTGGTATACTGTTAGCAGTATGATAAGTTGGGGGTGTATGCTTTCTACAGCCACCGCCCCACAAGTTATACGATTTGTTTATCAAATCTTGCAAGAAATACATTTTGTATTAAGTCTATCGGAGGTTCTGGCCATGCTGGATATCATTCTGCTTGGCACCGGCGGCACACAGCCCCTGCCGGAGCGCGCCCTGGCGGCTGCCTGCATCACGGTGGGCGGCTCCAACCTGCTGCTGGACTGCGGTGAGGGCACCCAGACTGCCGCGCGCCGGGCCGGGGTCAGTATTTTCCGCATGGACGCCATTCTGCTGACCCATTACCACGGGGACCACATTTTCGGCCTGCCCGGCATCTGGCAGACGATGGCCGCCCAGGGCCGCACTGCCCCCCTCGTCATGGCTGGGCCGCCGGGCTTGACGGATGTGGTGCGCACCTTTTACGCCGTGGCCGGACCGCTGCCGTTCGAACTACGGCTGAAAGAACTGCCGGACTGCAAAGGCGAGTTTGAAGTGCCCGCCGGGTGCGTGCAGGCGTTCCCCCTCAAGCACCGGGTACCCTGCTGCGGATATGCGTTCACCCTGCCGCGGACGGGCAAGTTTGATCCCCAGCGGGCAAAGGCGGCGGGCATCCCCGTGCGTTACTGGTCCACCCTGCAAAGCGGCCAGCCGGTGGGCGGCTTCCTGCCGTCCCAGGTTCTCGGCCCGCCGCGCCGCGGGCTGAAAGTTGTCTATGCGACCGACACCCGCCCCTGCGCTGCGCTGCGCCGCGCTGCACAGGATGCCGATCTTTTGTTGATGGATTCCACCTATGCCGATGACGCCGACCTGCCCAAAGCGAAGTTATACGGCCATTCCACCTGCCGCGAAACGGGGGTCCTTGCCGCCGAAGCCAACGTGTGCCGCCTGTGGCTGACCCATTACAGCGCCGCCGTAACGGACCTTGCCCCCGGCCTTGCCGCCGCGCAGCAGGCGTTCCCCACCGCAGCCGCCGGGGTTGACGGCATGCGGCTGACCTTGAATTTTGACCCTGATTAAATGAGGTTTTCCCCTTGAAAAAATCTACCCGTCTGAACATTTTGTTTGCCATCATCATTCTGCTGGCCGCCGGGGTGCTGTGGCTCTGTTTCGGCCATCCGGCTGCCGGGTCCGGCCTGGTTGCCGTGCTGACCTATGGCGATGACAGCACCCAGCTGCGCATCCCGCTGGACACCGACCATCGCTATGATATTGATACCGGCTATTACACCATCCATCTGGTTGTGGAAAACGGCGGCATCCGCTTTGTGGAAAGCCCCTGCCCGGACCACACCTGTGAATCCTTTGGCGTACTGACCAAACAGGGCGATTGGGCCGCCTGCCTGCCCGCCCGCGCCAGCGTTACCGTTGAATAACCATACATTACGGAGGTTCCCCATGAAACCCACCTACAAGCAAGTGACCAAAACTCGCTATATTGAGCAGATCAGCCAGCTGGCGGAAGAAATTTTTGTTCAGCATTACACCAAGCTGACCCCAAAAGTAGCCCGCGCCCTGGCGGAAAAGTACCAGAGTGATATCCTGACGGATGACGAGATCCACAGCGGAACTGTGAATTATTTCATGATCTATCTGGGCAGCGATCCAGTCGGCTATTTTGCGCTGGATCTTACCCCCACGGGGGCCATGTGCCTGTCCCGCCTGTTCCTTTTGGAAAAAGCCCGCGGCCAGGGCATAGGCCGCAGCATTGTGGCCTATGCCCAAAAACTGGCCGAAGGCGATGGCCGCAGCCGCCTATATCTGCGGGTATGGGCCAAGGACCTGAAAGCTGAAGGGTTCTGCAAAAAGTGCCGCTTCCGCAAAAGCGAGACCGTCCCCATGGAAGTCCTGCCCGGCATTACTCTCGATATCACCACCTGGGAAAAACTCTGGCGCTGACCATCCAGCCTTTTTGAAAAAAGGCTGGGCGAAAACCTTTCATGGGCCGAGCATAGGGCGGGAGTTCATCCTGGCGGACGTAAAAATTATAGAGTGTTTGCCGTATATTCCACCACGCTATTCCCCACAAAGCAACGGGCGCACAATGTGCGCCCCTACGGGTGGGATGCATACAAAATGACGATTGCGCATTATAAAACAATCTGTAGGGAACGGTCTTGACCGTTCCGCGATTTTATGGTGGATGCCACAACAAATTCATACAGAAGCCCGCCGTATATTTTGGCTCCCCTGGAGGGGAGCTGTCCGCACAGCGGACTGAGGGGTGGCTCCCCACGCTGGCCCTAAAAATAATCAGAATTTACGTCAGGCTCCCGGCTTGGTCAGGTTCACCCCGCCCTACCCCACAAATTTACCATTCACCCAAAATTTCAAACTTATCCCCATCTCCAATTCCTAATTTCTCATTCCTCATTCCTAATTGAGATAACTCCTAACTTTCAAGGGGGTGCCACCTTTGAATCTTCTCCACCTCGCCGATCTTCACCTCGGCAAGCGGGTCAATGGCTTTGACCTGCTGCCGGACCAGCGCTATATCTTAGAGCAGGTTCTTGACCTGTGCACTGCCCACAATGTGCAGGCGGTGGCGCTGGCCGGGGATATTTACGATACCGCCCTGCCCCCTGCCGCCGCGGTTTTGCTGCTGGACTGGTTTTTGACCGAGCTTGCTCATCGGAACATCCCGGTGCTGGCCATTGCCGGCAACCATGACAGCGCCGAGCGGCTGGATTATGCCGCCGGGCTGCTTTCCAACCAACAGGTCTATCTGGTCGGGCAGTTCACCAGTGCCCCCCGCCGGGTCATCTTGCAGGATGAATTCGGCGAGCTCACCTTTGACCTCCTGCCCTTTGTCCGCCCCGCCACCGTGCGCCACTGCCTGCCGGATGCCGATATCCGGGATGAAGATTCCGCCATCGCCGCCGCGCTGGGCCCGCTGCCCACCGCCGGGGAGCGTCGGGTTCTGATCGCCCACCAGATGGTGCTGGGCGGCGGCAGTCTGCCCACCTGTTCCGGCAGTGAGAGCGTTGCCGCCGATGTCAACGTCGGCACGGTTCAGGCCGTGGATGCCGCCCGCTTTACCGGCTACCTGTACACCGCCCTTGGCCACATTCACCGCCCGCAGCAGGTCGGCTGCCCCACTGTGCGGTACGCGGGCAGCCCGCTGTGCTATTCGCTGGATGAGTGTGGCGCGCAGAAAAGCGCCGTTCTGGTTCATATCGGGGCCAACGGAGCCGAACCGGAGCTTTTGCCCCTGCGCCCGCTGCACGCCATGCGCCACCTCACCGGCCCGCTGGACCAGCTGACCGCCGCCGATACCGTAACGGATGCCGAAGATTACATCTGGGCCACCCTGACCGACCCGGTTCCCCGCCCGGACGCCATGGCCGTGCTGCGTGCCGCTTACCCCAACGCCATGAAGCTGGATTACGCCCCCGGCGGCACACTGGATACCGGCAGCGATGCCATCCAGCAGGCCGCCCAGCTGCGCACCATGAGCTTTGACGAGCTGTTCGCCCGCTTTTTTGAAAAGATGCACGGCCGCACCCTTACCCCCGAAGAAACCGCAGCTCTGGCCCAGCTGCGCCAGGAGGCCGGATTATGAAACCTGTACGCCTGACCCTTTGCGCCTTTGGCCCTTATGCCGGAACCTGCACACTGGATTTGTCCGGCTTTGGTTCCAGCGGCCTCTTTCTGATCAGCGGCGATACCGGCGCGGGCAAAACCGCGCTGTTTGACGCTATCACCTTTGCCCTGTACGGCGAAACCACCGGCGCTTACCGCGAACCGGACATGCTGCGCAGCGACTATGCCATCCCCACTGATACCACCTTTGTGGAGCTGGAGTTCACCCACCGCGGCCGTACTTATACCGTCAACCGCACCCCGGAGCAGACCCGCGCCAAGCGCCGGGGCGAGGGCGTGACCACGGTTCCCGGCTCTGCCGCCTTAGCGCAGGAGCCGGACGCTCCCGTGACCGGTACCAAAGCCGTGACTGCAGCGGTGACAGCCCTGCTGGGCATTGACGCCCGCCAGTTTGCCCAAATCTCGATGATCGCGCAGAATGATTTTGCCCGCCTGCTCAATGCTTCCAGTGCCGACCGGGCCGAAATTCTGCGCCGCGTGTTTGATACCGCCAGCTACCAGCGCCTTGGCAGTACCGCCCGCACCAAAGCCGGGGAAGCTCTGCGCCAGGCCGACCTTGCCAACCACACCGTTGTGCAGTTGCTGGCCACTTTACAGCCTGCCCCCGGCAGCCCCCACACCGGCGAACTTGCCGATGCGCAGTACAGCCGTGACCCCTACCGTGCCCCCGCCGCGCTGGACTGGGCCGCTGAGATGATCGAAGCGGACACCGCCCTGACGGCGGAGCAATCCCAACAGCTGGATATCCTTGATGCCCGCATTGAAGCGCAGTCCGCCGCGGTGGAAACCGCCCAAAACCGTGCCAAACTGCTGAGCAGTCTGGATGAAGCCCAGGCCAAAGCCGCCGAGCTGACTGCCCAGGCCCCCGCTTTGAATGCGGAGTGGGACAAGACTGAAGCCCGCCGCCCAGAGCTTGCCGAGCTGGATGCCAAGCTGCAGCGCTTTGCGGAGTGGGAGCCGCGCTATCAAGAGTTGAGCACCGCCGCAGCCAGCGCCAAAACCGCCCGCGCCCAGGCCGAGCAGGCCGCCGCGGCGCTGGAAAAAGACCAGAAAACTCTAAGCAGTACCGATACTGCCTTAGCCCAGCTGGAACCGCAGATCACGGCCTGCGGCGAACCGAACGCCGAGCTGGAAAGCTGCCGCAAAACCATTGAGCTGGCCCAAAGCCAGCAGCAGGACTGCCAAGCCCTGTTGGACGATATCCCCCGCCTGCACACCGCGCAAGCCAACTGGCAGCGCACTGCCGATGAATACCGGCAAAAGCAGCAGCAGGCCGATGCCGCCCAGCATTCCAGCGCCGAGATGCAGCGCGCCCTGAATGCCGCCCGCGCCGGGATTCTGGCGCAAGATCTGGTGGATGGCACCCCCTGCCCGGTGTGCGGTGCTCTGCACCACCCAGCACCGGCAGCCCCCGCCCCCAGCCATGTCACCGAAGCCGCCTGCAACAAAGCTGCGCAGGCAGCGGCGAGCGCTGCGGCGGAAGCTTCCAAAGCCTCCACCGCAGCCGGGGAAGCCAAAGCCGCAGCCCAAACCCAGCGGGATACCCTGTATGCGCGTACCGCCGCCTTTCTGGCGCGCCGCCGCCAGCATTATACCGGGCCGCAGGCCGATGCCCTGACCCCGGACGAGCTGCAAACCGCCCTGCAGGCCCAACATGACATCCTGCGCCGCGGCCTTGCCGAAGTGCATGACCGCATGGCAAATGCTGAATCCCGCAAAAAAGATCTGGAAAAGCTGACCCGCCAAAAAGCCCAGCTGCAAGCCCAGCGCCCCGACCAGGCAAACGCTGTGGAGCAGGCCCGCACCGCACAGGCAAACGCCGAAAAAGCCGCCGCGGAAGCCCAGACCCGCCTTGCCGAGGGGCAGAAAAACCTGCCCTGGCCAGATGCCGCCGCTATGGCCGCCGCCCGCGCCGAGACCCAAAAACAGCGCCGCACCCTGCAAGCCGCACTGGATGCCGCCGCCAAAAGCCGCGATGCTTTTTCCAAAGAACTTGCTGCGGCCCAAAGCGCCGCCCAAACCCTGGCCGAACAGGCCGGGGATACCGCCAGCCGCCCGGACCCTGCCGCCCAGCAGCAGGCCCTTACTGCACTGCAAGCTGAGCGCAAAAACCTGCGCGACCAAAACCAGGCCGCCCTGCACCGGCTGGATACCAACCGCGATGCCCTGACCAAGCTAAAAAAAGCCATCACCGCCGCAGAATCTGCCCGCGCCAACGCCGCCATGCTGGATAACCTGAGCAAGACCATCAACGGCAATCTGACCCAAAAGCAAAAGCTGCCCTTTGAACAGTATGTGCAGAGCTTTTATTTTGACGGCGTGGTCGCCGCCGCAAACCGTCGTTTTACCCGCATGACGGGCGGCCAGTATACCCTGCGCCGCCGCCAGAGCGCCGATATTGCCGCCAAGACCGCACTGGAGCTGGATGTGTTCGATGCCTACACCGGCAAGACCCGCCCGGTCGGTTCCCTTTCCGGCGGCGAAAGCTTTTTGGCGGCGCTCAGCCTGGCTCTTGGCATCAGCGATACCATCCAGGAAAGTGCCGGTGGCATCAGCGTGGATACCCTGTTTGTGGACGAAGGCTTTGGCACGCTGGACGCCGACGCCCTGCAAAAAGCCATCGACACCCTGACTGCCCTTGCCGGTTCCGATAAGCTGGTCGGCATCATCAGCCACGTCGAAACCCTCCAGGACCGCATCCCCAAACAAATCCTGGTCCAAAAGACCAAATGCGGAAGCAAAGCCCAAGTAGAACTTGGTTAATTGGAAGTCAGGAGGGAGGAGTTAGGAGTTTATGGTGCGGCTTGCGCCGCGTATTAAAATCATAACACTCTTATACTCTCTCCGTTTCCTCACTTCTAATTATTGCCGCTTCCAAAAATTCCGTCCTTCAACTCCTAACTCCTACTTCCTAACTTATGAACCATCTTCTCCAATCTCAACTCCAATCCTATGCTTCCTCCGGGCTTTACCCCTTGCACATGCCGGGGCACAAGCGGCGGGTGGTGCCGGCACCGGGCCTGCCCGCCGGGTGGGATATGACCGAAGTTCCCGGCGTAGATGACCTGCACGATGCAGACGGCATTTTGGCCGATGCCATGGCCCGCACCGCCGCCCTATGGGGGGCAAAGCGAACCTGGTATCTGGTCAACGGCTCCACCTGCGGCATTCTGGCCGCCATCCGGGCCGCTGTCGTCAGTTCCGGCCGCACCGCCGTCATCTGCGCACGCAACTGCCACAAATCCGTTTACCACGCCATTGAGCTCAACCGCTTAACGGCACACTGGCTGGTGCCCCCCGTGGACCCGGCGTTCGGCATTTACGGCAGCATCACCCCCGCCATGGTAGCGGATGCCCTGCGCGCCTGCCCGGATGCCGCTGCGGTCATCCTTACCAGCCCCACCTATGAGGGTGTTTTGAGTGATCTTGCCGCCATTGCCGCTTTGTGCCACGCCGCCAACGTTCCCCTGATCGTGGACGAAGCCCACGGCGCGCACTATCTGCCACTGGCCGCCGCCCACGGCTGGCAGGGCGGTGCCATTGCTGCCGGGGCGGATGTCATCATTCAAAGCCCGCACAAGACACTGCCCAGCCTGACCCAGACCGCCCTGCTGCACTGGAACAGTTCTTTCATTCCGCCGCAGGAGCTGGAACGCCAGCTGGATGTGTTTGAAACCAGTTCCCCCTCCTATCCGTTAATGGCCAGCCTGGACGGCTGCACCGGCCTGCTGGCCGAACACGGCGATGCCTGGTTTGCCGCCTGGCGTGCCCGCTTGCAGCGGTTCAGCGGCGCTGTGCGCCCACTGCGCCGCCTGCGCGTGCTCTGCCATGGGATGGATGATGTTTCTGCCCACCCCGGCTTTTTTGCCCATGATTCCGGCAAAATCCTCGTCAACGGTGCTGCTGCCGGGCTGACCGGCCCCGCCCTGGCGGAACTGCTGCGCCGGGACTGGCAGTTTGAAACCGAGATGTCTTGTGGTGCCAACGTGCTGGCCATGACCTCCCCCTGCGATGAAGAAACCGCCCTTGACCGTTTTGCCGCTGCCCTGTTGGTGATCGATGCTGCGGCGGCGCAGAACGCTCCCCTGCCCGCCTCGGCGCAGGTGCTGCCCACCCCCGGCCCAGCCGCCTGTTCCATCGCACAGGCGCTTTTTGCCCCGCACACCGCGTTGGCATTGCAACATGCCGTTGGCCGCACCTCGGCGGAGTATGTCTGGGCATATCCGCCGGGCGTTCCGCTGCTGGCACCGGGCGAAGTGATCACTCCGGAATTCATCGCGGCCTGCACCGCCCTTGCTGCCTGCGGCACCCACCTGCACCACACTGGCCTTGGCGGTGGCTCCACTTTGGATGTTCTGCCATAGCACCATTCCTGTTGTGGGCAAAAAACTGCCCGCCTCCCCGCAAAAATCCCCGCTTTTGCTTGACAAACCCTATGGTTTCCGTGTATATTTAATATAATCTATATTTATAGAAGAGGTGAAATTTCATGAAGCACATTCAGACTCTGAACACCCGCGATATGGCTAAGAGCCTCCAGAACGGCGGCTGCGGCGAATGCCAGACTTCCTGCCAGAGCGCCTGCAAGACCAGCTGCGGCATTGCCAACCAGCCTTGCGAGAAGAAGTAATTTTTACTTGAACTGGCTTTCTGCCGGGACTGCCTTTTACCAAAAAGGCGCTCCCGGTTCTTTTTATGTAACCCCACTTTGATTCGGATATGAGGAATAGTATGATCCATCAATATAAACTCAACGGCTACAACATTGTGCTGGATGTCTACAGCGGCAGCGTTCACGCCGTAGACGAACTGGCGTATGACGCCATCGCTCTGGTCGATGCCGGCCACCCCCGCGCAGAAGCTGCCGACCTGCTGGCAAAGAAATATGCTGACCATCCCGAAGTGACCGCCGAGGACATCAACGACTGCTTTGACGATATCGAAGAACTGAAGGCCGATGGCAAGCTGTTTGCCGAAGATATTTACGCTGACCATGCCTTTGACTTCAAGAATCGTTCCACCGTTGTCAAGGCACTCTGCCTGCATGTGGCCCACACCTGCAATCTGAACTGCGAATACTGCTTTGCCGCCCAGGGCAAGTTCCACGGCCAGTCCGGCCTGATGAGCTTTGAGACCGGCAAGCGTGCGCTGGATTTCCTGGTGGAGCACAGCGGCACCCGCCACAACCTGGAGGTTGACTTTTTCGGCGGCGAACCGCTGATGAACTTTGAGGTCTGCAAACAGCTGGTTGCCTATGCTCGCAGCATTGAAAAAGAAAAAGGCAAGAACTTCCGCTTCACCCTGACCACCAACGGCATCGGCATCACCGATGAAGTCATTGAGTGGGCCAACAAAGAGTGCTACAACGTGGTTCTTTCTCTGGATGGCCGCAAGGAGGTCAATGACCGTTTCCGCAAGGATATTGCAGGCCGCGGCAGCTATGACCGCATTGTGCCCAAGTTCCAGCAGCTGGTCAAGGCCCGCGGCGGTAAGGGCTACTACATGCGCGGCACCTTCACCCATTACAACACCGATTTCACCAACGACCTGTTCCACATGGCGGATGATCTCGGCTTTGACGAGCTTTCCATGGAGCCGGTCGTGAGCAAGGCCGGCAGTCCCGAAGCCCTGACCGAAGCCGACCTACCCATCCTGTTTGACCAGTATGAGCTGCTGGCCAAGGATATGCTCCGCCGTGAAAAAGCCGGTCATCCCATCACTTTCTACCATTACATGATCGACTTGGCCCATGGCCCCTGCATTTACAAGCGCATTTCCGGCTGTGGTTCCGGCACCGAATATATGGCCGTTACCCCCTGGGGCGACCTGTACCCCTGCCATCAGTTTGTCGGCGACCCGGATTACAAGCTGGGCGATATCTGGAACGGCGTTACCAACACTGAACTGCGGGATGAATTCAAGCTGTGCAACGTGTACGCCCGCCCCGACTGCAAGGATTGCTGGGCACGCCTGTACTGCGCGGGCGGCTGCGCCGCCAACGCCCTGCACGCCACCGGCGATATCCACGGTGTGTATGAATATGGCTGCGAAGTGTTCCGCAAGCGCATTGAATGTGCCCTGATGATCAAAGTAGCCGAAAGCCTTGATCCCGAGCTGGCAGGCCGCGCCGCAACGGCAGCTCCTGCCACCGACGAGGACTGTGGCGACTGTTCCTCCTGCGAATAATTTCCTTTTCCCAGGGTGTATCTGAAAAGTCGAAAATAACGGCTGTTTCTTTGTTTTCAGATACACCTTAACCGCCGAGCCAGCAAAATCGGCGTTTCTTGTTTATCCCCGCACCAAATCTTCCATCAAATTCATCTGGCAAAGCCGGAATAAGGAGCGTAACTTGTATGGAATACCGTGTCTGCCGCAATAACCCTGCCCCCTATAATGACCTCAGCGGCAAAATCAGCCTGCTGGGTCTTGGCACCATGCGCCTGCCCCTGCGGGACGCCGCCGACCAGACCAGCATTGACGAGGAAAAGGCACAGGAGATTTTTGATTATGCCTATGCCCACGGCGTGAACTATTTCGATACTGCCTACCCCTACCACGGCGGCATGAGCGAAAAGTTCTGCGGCAAAGCTCTGGCCAAGTATCCCCGCGCCAGCTATCACCTTGCCAGCAAACTGCCCGGCTGGCTGTTGAAATGCGATGAGGATGTGCCCCGTATTTTTAACGAGCAGTTGGCCAACTGCCGCACTGATTACTTTGATTTTTACCTCGCTCACTCTGTGCATGAAAGCAGCTGGTCCAATTACGTCAAGTACCACGCCTATGACCAGCTGAACGAGCTGCGCAAGGCGGGCAAAATCAAGCGGCTGGGCTTTTCTTTCCATGGCAGCGCTGAGCAGCTGGCAGAGATCCTTGCTGCAGGCGATTGGGATTTTGTACAGCTGCAGCTCAATTATTTTGACTGGGACTATCAGCAGAGCCGCAAAAAATACGAGCTGTGCGCCGCTGCCGGGCTGCAGGTCATCGTTATGGAGCCGGTGCGCGGCGGGATGCTGAACACCCTTTGCCCTGAAGCCGCCGCCCTGCTGCATCAGGCCGCCCCGGAAAAGAGCCTGGCCAGCTGGGCCATTCGCTGGGTTGCCAGCCTGCCCAATGTGCTGTGCGTACTTTCCGGCATGACTACCCTGGAGCAGGTACAGGATAACGTGGCTTCCATGGATCCCTTTATTCCGCTTTCCACCACCGAGCAGGATACCCTCGCCCGTGCGCTGGATGTGTTCAAGGCCCAAAAGCTTGCCCCCTGCACGGCCTGCAAGTACTGCATGCCCTGCCCCGCCGGGGTCAACATTCCGGGCATGCTGCACGCCTGGAACGAATACCGCCTGTGTGGTGACCGCCTCGCCACCCTAAAAGAGGAATATGAGGACGCCCCCGCCGCCACCCGCGCCGAGCATTGCATCAAGTGCGGTGCCTGCCTGCCCAAATGCCCCCAGCACATCGACATCCGTTCCATGATGAGCACCATCTGCGATACGCTGTGATTTTTGGATTTACGGGGGATTTTTCCAACCTTTTTGAAAAAAGGCTTCGGCGAAAACCTTTAATCCAATAGGTACAATCGTATATATTATGCGCACCACGGGGATTATTCTGTGGTGCGCCTGTTTTTTGTTGTTCCTGTTTATGATCCCTGCCTATGCGGAATTACAGCAGGTTCAACCCTTGCCACGAACTTTTTCCCGCCGTCCCATTCCGAATTCCTAATTTCTCATTTCTAATTCCTAATTTTCCCCCTCTCCGCGTAAAATGCCAAAAGCCCGATGTCAACACGGCATCGGGCTTTTGGATTTTCTGCATATAAAACGTTAATTTACTTATCCTGCGCGTTATGCTTCGCGGCAAACGGCAGCTTGCCATAGATTCCGCCGGTCGTCTCCTTGGCGGCACAGATTTTATCTGCCAGGCACACCAGCCACGCTTCACGGCAGGTGGGTGGGATGGGGGTTAAGGGGAACATGTGCTTTTTGATGATCTCCCGCTCCACCGGGGTCAGCTTCCAATCCTCGCTTGCGTTGTGCAGGGCGGTGCCTGGGTGGGTAAAACCGTGCCAGTGGTGGCCGTTGGCTTTATCGTGCCAGTCATACAAAAAGTAATCATGCAGCAATGCACCGCGGATCAGCGCCCGCTCGTTTACGCGCAGGTGCAGCGTTTCCGCCAAGACGCAGGCGGTATCCGCCACGCTGACGCAGTGGGCATACACGCTGACCTTGCCGTGCTGGATGCACCGCCGGGTTGCCGTGTAGCGGCCCTCTTTTTCCAGCCGGGCGGCTGCGGCTGCCACGCGGGCTTCGATTGCCCTGCGGCGTTCCCCGCTCAACTGAAGGTCACCACATCATCACGCGGGGCCGCGGCAGGCTCCACGTTGATGGCCGTCAGCACCGGGCCGACAGAATCCGGGGTCTGGCCCTTGTAAATCGGGTGGTATTTCAGGTTCACCTTTGCCGTTACCGTGATCCAGTCACGCTGCTTCAGGTTCTTGTACTCCGTGTACTTGCAGGGGAAGCCCACAAACTGGATATCCTGCACACAGCAGGTCATGGCAAAGCGGCCGGGCACAAAGCTGTCCTTGCCGGCGCGGTTGGTCTGGCACACCTGAGCCAGGAACTTCACCGTTTTGCCGTCGTACTTCTGCATCTCATCCATGCAGTCCATATACCACACGCCAAAGAACTCTTCGGGAATCTCGATCACCGGGGCGTTTACATCGAACGGCAGCGGGTCCGGGATATCGTCATAGGCAACGCTGCCATCCTTGAACTCATAGGCGATATCGCAGCGGCGGCTGGCCTGGCGCACCAGCTTGTGGATCAGCTGGTGGCTTTCGTCATCGTTTACCGCCTCGGCACGGTTCACCACCAGCAGCTCGCTGCCGCGCAGCTTGTCCAGCAGCAGGCTGCGCATGGCATTGTCGTTGGCATAGGTCTTGATGGTAGTGCCGTCTGCGGTGGCCAGGCACTGGTAAATCAGCCAGTTATCCGGCAGGGCATCGTACAGCTCCTGCACCAGCCACATGCCGTTGTATTCAATGATCACACGCCCACAGTCAGACTTTTCAGCCAGCTGCTGCAGGTGTTCGCGGTTCAGTTCCGCTTTGTCCTCAATGGTGGCAACGGTCACGCCGCCAAAGGCAAATCGCTCGGAATCATATTCCTCCTCGCCTTCCTCACAGATCAACAGCAGCGTTTTATCGCCGGAATCAAACTGCGGGTCCTCCATTGTTTCCTGAATAAACTTGGTTTTGCCGCTTTCCAGCATACCCACAAAGAGGTAACAGGGAATCTCTTTCTGCGCCATGTTTTACTCCTTTACAAATCAGGCGTGGAACAGCTCTTCCACCTCATGTTCCTTCAGCTGGGAACCGATCACGCACACCTTACCGGTAACATCGGGGCCGCAGGTGCGGATCTCATGCTCACCGGGCACCATGTCGAACTCGTACCAAGTGTCGCCGCCGTCCACAATGCCCTTGGCACGCAGCACAGCGCCGTACTCGCCGGAATCCAGCGTGGTCAGGATGCTCTCCAGCTCGTCATGGCTGTACTTGTGGGCAGTCTCGTGGCCCCAGCTGGTGAACACTTCGTCTGCATCGTGGTCATGATGATGGTGATGATGGCCGCAGCAGCACTCGCCGTCATGGTGGTGATGATGGTGTTCATGCTCGTCATCGTCATCGTCGTCATCATGGTCGTGGTGGTGATGGCAGCATTCGTGGCCGTGGTCATCATCGTCGTCATGATGGTGGTGATGCTCGTGCTCATCCTCATCATCGTCGTCATCATCATGGTCGTGGTGATGGTGGCAGCACTCGTGGCCGTCCTCATCATGGTCATGGTGGTGGTGATGATGCTCTTCCTCATCCTCGTCCGCATGGGCAGCATTGGAAGCCTGTGCTTCGCTCAGAAGCTCGGCAACCAGGTCGCGCTTACCATCCATAACGGAAACGATCTGTGCACCGGTCAGTTCGTTCCAATCGGTGGTCACAATGGTGGCGGTGGGGTTCTTTTCCTGGATCAGGGCAACGGCTGCGGCAACCTTCTTCTCGTCTGCGCTGCCGGTGCGGCTCAGGATGATGCAGGATGCGTGGCTGATCTGGTCATCATAGAACTCGCCAAAGTTCTTCATATACATTTTGACCTTGTTCACATCGGCCACGGTCACAAAGCTGTTCAGGCTGACCGGCAGGGTCTCGCCCACACCCTCAACAGCGCGGGTCACATCACTCAGCTTGCCAACGCCGGAAGGCTCGATCAGGATGCGGTCAGGATGATAAGTCTCCACGACCTTTTTCAGTGCCTCGCGGAAATCGCCCACCAGGGAGCAGCAGATGCAGCCGGAGTTCAGCTCGTTGACCTGAATGCCAGCCTCACGCATAAAGCCGCCGTCAATGCCGATCTCGCCGAATTCGTTTTCGATCAGCACAATCTTTTCACCCTGGAACGCTTCCTTGATGAGCTTTTTGATCAGGGTCGTTTTGCCTGCACCCAAAAAGCCGGAGAAAATATCAATTTTAGTTACCTGTTCTGCCATGGTAATATTCCCTTCTATCTTAAAGTTTGTCTGTGTTGTTAGCAATCTTGTTTTCTTACTGCTAACCTTATTATATCAAACCCGTCAAGAGCTTTTCGCCCATTTGGACCTGCCAAAATTTGAAATTTTTGAAAACTTCTTGCCCTGTCAGCGCCTTTTTGCCGCGGCGTTTCCCCCGTTTGCTGCAAAATCCTCTCACCTTTCAGCAGTTTGCCCGAAAAACCGCCCAGTATCGCCTGAAAAACCGTTTTTTCTATTGAATTTTGCGCCGGGCGCGTGTTACACTTGATTTATGCTGTTTTTACCGGAATTTTGCCTTGTTCACGCCCTGTTTTGGAGGTGAGCACCTTGCCCGCTGCCCCTGCATCCCGCGCCGCCGGGCGCGAAGTGACCCCCGTGGAACTGTTCCGCCTGCTGCCCGCCCATTTCGCCGCGGTACTGGTTTGTACCCTGCTGGGAGGTATTCTGGCCTTTGCTGCCGCACGCCTTGCCCCGCGCAGCTACCAGGCCGAAGCCCAGCTGTATGTTGCCGCCGCACAGGAGGGGCTGACCTCCGGCTATGCGGAACTGCAATTAACGGCTGATTATCAGGAGCTTTTGACCAGCCGTACCATGCTGGAATCCGTTATTTCCACCCTTGGCCTTTCCACGGATACTGCCCACTTAAAAGACCAGATTACCATTCTGCACCCGGCAGATACCCATGTTCTGCGCATTGTTGCGGCCGATTCCTCCCCACAACGCGCAGCAGATATTGCCAACGCACTGGCTGCCCTTGCGTTGGATGATCTCTCTGCCCGCATGGGCACCACCCCGCCCCGCCTGGTGGAGCAGGCAGCCCCGCCGCAGCGCTTTTCCGGGCCGGGGGCTGTGTTCCACGCAGCGTTTGGCGCTGGCATCGGCTTTTTGCTCTGCTTTGCTTTCCTCTGCCTGCATTACCTGCGGGATGACCACATTTATACGGCGGACGATCTGACCCGTTGCCTTGGCTCTTCGCCGCTGGCCTGCATCCCGGATACCACGCCCCGCCGCCTCCATACCCGGAAAGGCGGTCGCCCATGAAAGAACTTGCTTTGAACCACCTGCCGGAGCTGGCACCTCGGACGGTTGAATCCCTGAATCTGCTGCGCCTGCGTCTGGAACAGACAGCCCCAGACGCCAAAATCATTCTGCTCACCAGCACTACCCCGCAGGAAGGTAAAACTACTCTGGCTTTGCAGTTCTGGCAGCTGCTTGCCGGGCTTGGCCAGCGCTGCCTGCTGGTTGACGGTGACCTGCGCCATTCCGGCATCTGCCGCCAGTGCGGGCTGACCGGTGAACACAAAGTGCCGGGTCTGGCACACTATCTTTCCGGCAGCGTTCCTCTGGAGGAAGTTCTCTACCATACCGAGATCCGCGGCACCTGCCTGGTTCCGGCCTCCGGCACCACCAGCCGCCCGGCCCTGTTGCTGGAACACCCCCGTTTTGCCCGCATGGTGGAAAGCTGTGCCCCAAAGTTTGCTTATCTTTTGGTAGATGCTCCAGCCCTGAGCGAATGCAGTGACGCTCTCAGCCTTGCCAAGGTATGTGACGGTGCCCTGCTTGTGGTGCAAAGCGGCGGCGTTACCCACCAGGAGCTGCGCCAGGCGGCTCACCTTCTGCAGGGCTGCGGCCTGCCGCTGCTGGGCACTGTGCTGAACCGCACCCCGTATTGACCTTTTATGAAAACATGTTAGAATGGACTTGTTCAACATTCTGCATATAAGGAGAGGACTATTTTGACGACCAATGAAAAAATCGCCGCTCTGCGCGCCGCTGCCCAGGCAGCCGGTGCCCACGGTGTTTTGCTGATGACCAGCGACCCCCACTCCAGTGAATATCTGCCCGCTTATTACAACAGCCTGCCGTTTTTCTCCGGCTTTACCGGCGAGAACTCCACCCTTGTTGTCACCCTGACCGGCAGCGCCCTGTGGTGCGATGGCCGCTTTTATGTTCAGGGTGACCGTCAGCTGGCCGGTACCGAAATTGAGTGCATGCACGCCGGTTCTGCCGGGGTGCCCACTGTGGAAGAGTACCTGACCGCCCATTTTGCCGCAGGCCAGACCCTGCTGCTGGATGGCAGCTGCGTTCCCGCCACCATTGCCAACGGCTATGCCGCCGCTCTGGCCAAGAGCGGCGCCAAGCTGGAAAGCAAGGATATCGTCTCCCCCCTGTGGGAGAGCCTGACCACCCGCCCCAGCCTGCCCAACACCCCCTGCGAGCTGCTGACTGTTGAGCAGACCGGCGCCACCGCCGCCCAGCGCATTGCCATGGTGCGTGACGAGCTGAAAAAAGCCGGTGCCACCGCCCTGGCTGTGACTGGTCTGGACTGTGTGGGCTGGCTGACCAACATGCGCGCACGCGACCTGCCCTGTACCCCGCTGGCCGTTGCTTATGCCCTTGTCACGATGGACAGCTGCACCCTGTTTATCGCCCCCGGCCGCCTGAATGATGCCGACGCAAAAACGTTGGCCGATAACGGCGTTTCCCTGCGCGACTACCCGGAGCTGATCGATGCCGTACACGCTCTGCCCGCAGAGGAAGTGTTCCTCGTAGACGAGAAAGCCACCAACTATGACCTGTACTGCGCCCTGAACGAGCACAAGACCGTTACCGGTGCCGACCCGATCTTTGCACTGAAAGGTGTCAAAAACCCGGTCGAGCTTGCCAACATCCGCGAATGCCATGTGCGTGACGGCGTTGCCATGGTGCGTTTCCAGATGGACTTGGAAAAGGCCATCGCCGAAGGCAAAATCCTGCACGAGACTGACATTGAAAAGATGCTGCAAAAGCGCCGTGCCGAAATGCCCGGCTATTTTGAGGACAGCTTTGATACCATTGCCGCTTACGGCCCCAACGCCGCCATGATGCACTACCATGCCGAGGGCGAAGTGGACAGCGTGATTGAGCCGCGCGGCTTCCTGCTGGTGGATAACGGCGGCCAGTATGACTGCGGCACCACCGATATCACCCGCACCTATCCCGTCGGCCCCCTGACCGAGAACGAGCGCAAATACTACACCTGGACCCTGCAGAGCCACATTGACATTGCCCGCGCAGTATTCTTGGATTACTGCACCGGCTTTGCACTGGACAGCTTTGCCCGCGGCCCGCTGTGGGCACACAAAATCAACTACCGCTGCGGCACCGGCCACGGCGTTGGCTACATCTCCTCGGTGCACGAAGGCCCCCAGAGCCTGCGCCCCCAGAACCCCATTGTCTTCAAAGAGGGCATGACCATCACCGATGAACCGGGCGTTTATGAGACCGATGAAGTCGGCATCCGCATTGAGAACGAGCTGGAATGCGTGGATGCCGGCACCAACCAATATGGCCACTGGCTGAAATTTGAGCCGCTGACCCTGGTGCCCATCTCCACTGAGCCGGTCATTGTGGACGAACTGACCCGTGACCAGATCAACTGGCTGAACGCCTACCATGCCCATGTATACGAGATGCTCAGCCCCCGCCTGACCGAGGAGGAAAAGACCTGGCTGAAAGCCAAGACTGCCCCCATCGACCGGTAAAGCTTTCTTTTCCGCATTTTTGAGTTATTTGAATCACTGAATTTATCGGCCCCTGCCGCACCAAGGCAGGGGCCGATTTTGTTTTGCCTTGGGCAACACCGCACAATTCCCGCCTTGCGGCTTAAGCACCGCTCCGGCATCTGCGGCACGGCATCTGCGTTGCCAAAATGCTCGATAATGTCGGGTTGCGGTACC
>ENA-UOJT01000649-UOJT01000649.1-human-gut-metagenome-genome-assembly--contig:-C15-NODE-649-length-24736-cov-18.341801_pt1 | contig 24736 bp, 20 predicted proteins | sample MGYA00242357_ERZ723904 | MGnify/ENA metagenome assembly ERZ723904 | reverse complement strand
CTTCCATACATTTCTCTCTTTCATTTTGCAAAGAAGCGGTATGGCTGCGCCATACCGCTTCTTATGTAATTTAGCGCTGGCCCTTGTCGTAGGGGATGCCCTCAGCCTTGGGGGCGCGGGAGCTCTTGGACGTAAACGCCAGCACGAGCAGCGTGACGATGTAGGGCAGCATGCGGTAGAGATGGGCGCTGATGCCGATCTCGGCAAGCATGTAGACGCCGTCGCCGTTGATGTCGATGCTCGCGTAGCTCGCCGCGATGCACTTGAAGAGGCCGAACAGCAGCGAGGAGACCGCGATATTCACGGGCTTCCAGTTGCCGAAGATCATAACGGCCAGTGCGAGGAAGCCGAAGCCCGCCACGTCGCCGTTCGAGGCGCAGTTTGCGGTCGTCAGCGCATAGACGAAGCCGCCCATGCCCGCGAGCGCGCCGGAAATGGTCGTACCCGCGTAGCGCATCTTGTAGACGTTGATGCCCAGCGAATCCGCCGCCTGGGGATTTTCGCCGCAGGCGCGCAGGCGCAGGCCGAAGCGCGTCTTATAGAGCAAAATCGACAGGATAAGGAAGAGCAGGATACAGACGTAGGTCGCAAGGTAGACCTTGTTGACGAACGTCTCGCCGAAAAAGCCGAGGTCGGTGTTCTTGTCGATGCCGAGCGTAGACTTTTTGATCATGAACCAGCTCGCCGCGTCGCCCGTGAGCATCTGCAGCGTATTCTGGTTGGCGATGATGCGGATGAAGAACAGCACCAGTGCAGGAGCCATCAGGTTCAGCGCCGTGCCGCCGATGGTCTGGTCGGCACGCAGGTTGATAGACGCAAAGCTCAAAAGCAGCGAGAACAGCGCGCCGAAGGCCGCCGCGACCAGCATCGTGAGAAGCTCCACGCCCTGAAGTGCGACCCAGTTGCCGCTCTGCTTGAGGGAGAGGATGGCGTCGCTCGTCTGCAAAATGCGCACGAACCAGACGCCGATGAACGCGCCGAAGACCATGATACCTTCCAGCGCCAGGTTGATGATACCGCTGCGCTCGGCGAACACGCCCGCAAGCGCCACGATCATCAGAGGGACGGCATAAATGAGCGTCTGCTGAATGAGGAATGTCATTTCACGTCGCCTCCTTTCTCCGTTTCCGCTTGTGCGCCGGCTGGTACGGAAGCTGCCGCCGGTGCGGGCTCCGCGTTGGCATCCGCGCCGTCGTCCTTCTTCTTGCCGAGCTTGCCGATCCACATCTTGATGACCAGCGAGAAAGCGCTCAGGTACACGATGACGGCGATGATGACGTTCGTGATGTACTCGTTATAGGCCGTCAGGTTCGTCAGCTGCAGGCCCGAGATATCGAGCATCGACATGAACAGCGCCGTGAAGATGATACCGATGGGGTTACAGGAGGCGAGCATCGCAACGGGGATGCCGTTGAAGCCGATGGCAGGGAGCGACTGGTACGTGGACCAGAAGAACTCTGTGTTGCCGGAGAGATAGTAGAGCGAAGCGCCCGCCGCGCTCAGTCCGCCCGCGATCGCCATGGAGATGACGATGTTGCGCTTGTCGGCGATACCGGCATAGCGCGCAGCGTGGCGGTTGGAGCCGCAGGCCTTGAGCTGATAGCCGAACGTCGTCTTGGACATCATCACGTAAACGGCGATTGCAAAGACGATGGCGATGAGGATGCCGCCGTTGACCTGGGAGTTCGGGAAGAGCTTGTCAAGGCCCATCTTCGCGGTGGCGACGCCATTGTAGGTCGTCTTGTAGATGTAGCCGGTCTTGGTGGACTCGGTGACGTTCTTGAAGTTACTGATATCAAAGAGCCATGTGACGAGGTTCGCCGCGATCCAGTTCGTCATGATGCAGGCGAGCACCTCGTTGATGTTGAGCAGGGCCTTGAAAAGGCCGGGGATCGCGCCCCAGAGCGCGCCCGCGAGCGTGCCGCCGAGGAAGGCGAGCAGCCAGATGAGCGTGGTGGACATCGTCTCGGACGGAAGGCCGAGGGCGATGGAGAGCGACACGAGCGTACCGATGAGGTACTGGCCCGGCGCGCCGATGTTGAAAAGGCCGGTCTTATACGCCATGCCGACGGAAAGGCCCGTCATGATGAGCGGCGCGGCACGGAAGAGCATGTTGCCGATATTCGTCGGGTTGAAGCCCCACATCAGCGTACCGGAGGCGTCGCGTCCCGTGGAGAACAGGCCACCGAACACGATGCGGATGCCGTCCCACGCCGAGGAGAGCGAGAGGTTCGGGCTCGTGAGGCCGACGATCAAAATGACGATGCTACCGACGGCGAGGCCAATCAGGATCGAGAGGACGGACGCCGCGACGGTCTTGAAGCCTTCGCTTTGCAGGAAGTGTTCTTTTTTCATACGGCCGCCTCCTCCTTCGCCATGCGCTTGGCGCCGGCCATGTAAAGGCCGAGCTCTTCGACGGTGGTTTTCTTCGGGTCGAGCTCGCCGACGATCTCGCCCTCGTACATGACGAGGATGCGGTCAGAGAGGCTCATGACCTCGTCCAGCTCGAGCGAGACGAGCAAAATCGCCTTGCCGCGGTCGCGCTCGGCGACGAGCTGGCTGTGGATGAATTCGATCGCGCCGACGTCAAGGCCGCGCGTGGGCTGCACGGCGACGATGAGGTCCTTATCGCGGTCGACCTCGCGGGCGATGATGGCCTTCTGCTGGTTGCCGCCGGACATGGAACGCGCGCGCGTAATCGCGCCCTGGCCGCTGCGCACGTCGAACTTGTCGATCAGGTAGTTGGCATAGTCGCGCACAGCCTTGTTGTTGATAAAGCCGTGGTTTTCAAAGCGCGGCTCGTTGAAGCGCTGGAGCACCATGTTCTGCTCGAGTGTGAAGTCGAGCACGAGGCCGTGCTTGTGGCGGTCTTCGGGGATGTGGCTCATGTGCTCGCCGCGGTGGCGGATGGAGGCATGAGAGATATCCTTGCCGCAGAGGGTGATCGTGCCGGAGGATGGCTTGTCAAGGCCCGTCAGGCCGTAGACAAGCTCCGTCTGACCGTTGCCATCGATACCGGCGATGCAGACGATCTCTCCCGCGCGGACGGTGAAGGAAACGTCGTTCACGGCGTTGCGCTTTTGCACGTGGGAGTGGACGCAGAGGTGGTCGACCTTCAAGACCTCGCCCGCAGGCTTGGCCTCGTCCTTCGTGACCTCGAGCTGCACGGGGCGGCCGACCATCATGTTGGAAAGCTCCTGCTTCGTGGTCTCGCTCGTGTTGACCGTGCCGATGTACTTACCCTTGCGCAGAACGCTCACGCGGTCGGAGACCTCCATGATCTCGTTGAGCTTGTGGGAGATGAAGAGGATGGACTTGCCTTCGCGGGCAAACTCCTTCATCGTGGCCATCAGCTCTTCGATCTCCTGCGGAGTGAGCACCGCGGTCGGCTCATCGAAGATGAGGATCTCGTTGTCGCGGTAGAGCATCTTCAAGATCTCGACGCGCTGCTGCATACCAACCGTGATATCCTCGACCTTGGCGTCAAGGTCGACATTCAGGCCGTAGCGCTTCGAGATCTCCTCGACCTTTTTGCGTGCCTCTTTCTTCTGCAAAAAGCCGCACTTCGTCGTCTCCGCGCCGAGGATGATGTTGTCGAGCACCGTGAAAACGTCCACCAGCTTGAAATGCTGGTGCACCATGCCGATGCCGAGCGCGGTGGCGTCGTTCGGGTCCTTGATGGACACGACCTTGCCGTCCTTTTTGATGATGCCCTCCTCCGGCTGATAAAGGCCGAAGAGAACCGACATTAAGGTCGATTTTCCCGCGCCGTTTTCACCGAGCAGGGCGTGGATCTCACCCTTTTTGAGCTGTAAGGTGATGTTGTCGTTGGCGATAATACCGGGGAATTTTTTGGTGATGTTCAGCATCTCGATCGCGTACTGATTCTCCAAGTTTTTTCGCCCTCCTTCCGTTTTGATGGCCCGCACGCGCTGCGCTGCGAGGACGGAAACCATAATTATAAGTTACTATATCATAATTCCCAATGAAAAGCAAAAGATTTTCTCATGTCTTCCTCTGTCAGAAGTGAGAAAAAGAACGGAAGACCGAAGTCTTCCGTTCTTTTATTATGTGCTGTGGTGAGATTAGCCGCCGATGTAGTTGACGTTGACGTTGCTCAGGCCGGCGGTGGAGGGGTCAGCCATCTCAGAGTTGTTGTCGATGGTGATGTCGCCGTTGAGGACCTTCTGGAAGAGGTCTTCATAGTCGGCAACGGAGAAGTTCTCCATGGACCAGGTAGCGGTCGGCAGGCCGACAGCATTCTCAGCAACGCCCAGGGAGGTGGCAGCATTGCCGATCTCGTCCCAGGTGCCATCGTAAACCTTGGCGATCGCCCACTCGGCAGCGTCGCTCAGGCCCTTCATAGCGGAGGTGACGACGGTCTCGGACTCGCTGGACTGGTCGACGTCGACGCCGACGACCTTGCCGTCCTCAGCGGAAGCGGCAGCGGCGACGGACTGGAACATGGAACCGCCGCAGGCGAAGACGATCTCAGTGCCGTTGGAGTACCAGCCGGAGACCATGGTCTGCAGCTCGGGGGAAGCCTGGAAGGAAGCGCCGTACTCCCAGGAGTAGTTCAGGTCGACGGTCTTATCCATTTCCTTAGCAGCGTCGTTGGCGCCCTGAGCAAAGCCCCAGCCGTAACGGATGCAGGCGGGGTTCGTGCCGCCGCCGCCGCCGGTGAAGCCGAGCTTCTCATAGCCTTCCTTGACGACAGCGTAACCGGCGAAGTAGCCGCACTGCTCTTCGTTGAAGGCGATGCCCGCAACGTTGTCAAGGCCGAGGGACCAACCGTCGATGAAGACGAACTTGGTGTCGGTGAATTCCTTAGCAGCCTTCTCGAGGGCCGTGCCCTGCATGAAGCCGGCGCAGACGATGACCTTGGCGCCGCCGTCCACGGCAGCCTTCATGGCGTCGTAACGGTCGTCATCGGTCGCCTGATCGCCGTTGGCGGGCTGATAGTACTTGTAGCTCAGGCCGTTGTTGGCGGCATAGAGCTTCACGCCGTCGAAGGTGCCCTGGTTGAAGGACTTATCCTTCAGCTGGCCGACGTCGGTGACGAACGCGATCTCATACTTGCCGTCTTCGGACGTCATGTTGTCGTCGATATCGTCAGGATTGGTGTAAGTGGTGGTCCCGCCCTGCTGATCGTCAGTGTTGGTGTCGCCCTGATTGTCGTCGGTCTTCTTATCACCGCAGGCAACGAGGGACAGAACCATGACGAGAGCGAGAAGCAGCGCAAAAAACTTCTTCATTCTTCTATCCTTCCTTATTTTTCCGGTCGGCGGCGGGCCGCTTTCCGGTTTATTTTGAAGTGCGGACGCACTTCGTCTGACAGTATAGCAAAAGCAAAGGGGAGAATCAAGTCCGATTCTCCCCGATTTTACTTTTTTTGTGATAATTGATGGGATTCTTTACAAAAAGTCCACACTTTTTACACGTTATTTTCTCAGTCGAGCTTCAGGTCGCCGTCCTTGACCCAGCCGAGACGGCGGCAGACCGTGTTGATGGCCGGCGCAAGGATCGCGGGCAGCACGATGGCGACGAGGATGAGGCCCAGCCAGTCAAAGCCCGTGGGGCTCATGGCCGCCGCGCCCTTGGCGATGGCCTCCTCGCTCGGGGAGACCCAGCCCGTCCACACGCCGATGAGGCCGCACAGGCCGCAGGTCCCCATGCCGGAATTGATCGGCGCACCGTTCATCTCAAGGCGGAACACGCACGTTGCGATGGGGCCGGTGATGGCGGAGGCGAGCGTCGGCGCGATCCAGACGCGGGGATTTCTGACAATGTTCGGCATCTGGAGCATCGACGTGCCGAGGCCCTGAGAGACAAGGCCGCCCCAGCGGTTTTCCTTAAAGCTCATCACGGCGAAGCCGACCATCTGCGCGCAGCAGCCTGCGACGGCCGCGCCGCCGGCAAGGCCCGTCAGGCCCAGCACCGAGCAGATGGCGGCGGAAGAGATCGGCAGCGTGAGCGCGACGCCGACAAGCACGGAGACCGCGATGCCCATCCAGAACGGCTGGAGTTTGGTCGCATTGTCGATGATAATGCCAAATGCCGAGGCCGCCGTGCCGATGGGCGGGGCGATCCACTTGGCGAGCGCGACGCCGACCAGGATGGTCACGGCGGGCGTGACCAAAATGTCGATCTTCGTCTCCTTGCTCACGGCCTTGCCGCACTCGGCGGCAAGGATCGCGATGATGAGCACGGCGAGCGGGCCGCCTGCGCCGCCCTCGGCGTTGGCCGCATAGCCCACCGCCGCGAGGGAGAAGAGCACCATCGGGGGTGCCTGCAGCGCGTAGCCGATGGCAATGGCCATCGCAGGGCCGGAGACGGACATCGCATAGGTGCCGATGTCCGTCAGAAACGGAACGCCCAGCTGCGCGCCGAGCGTCTTGATGATCGTGCCGATGAGCAGCGAGCAGAAGAGGCCCTGCGCCATTGCGCCGAGCGCATCGATGCCGTAGCGCTTGGCCGAAACTTCAATGTTTTTGCGTTTGCAGAACGCTTTGAATTTTTCCATGATATCCTCACAGCCTAAAAATAAAATAGTGTCATGTGCAGGTGTCTTGACACGTGCACATGACACTATAATCGTTTGTGTGAGGATTGTCAACCCTTAATTTCCGTTTTCCTCCAGCAGGACGTGCAGCGCGCGCAGCGCACTCTTCGTGCGCTCGAACGCCGCCTCGTCGGGACAGGAGAGCGTGTGCAGGTGGATGCCGTCGGTGAGACTGGAGAGCGGCTCCGCCTTTTTGCAGCGCTCAATGAACTGGCTGACCTCGTAGCGGTTCGAAATTTGCAGCGGGCCGGTGAGCTGGCCGTAGATGGGGTGGTCGACGATGACGTCGATGACCGTGCAACCGTTGTCGACGATGGTGTTGAGCTCGGCTTCCATCTCCTGCGGCGTGTGCTTCACGGCAACGCGGCGGACGATGCCGCGCGCCTCCTTCGGCGTCACATAGCCGCGCGGAGTGGCGAGAATTTCCTCGCCCGAGGAGCGCAGCAGCGCGATATCGCCCACGATGATCTGGCGCGAGACGGAGAATTTTTCCGCCAGCGCGGAGGCGCTGACCGGCGCGTCCGCCGCGCGCAGCACGTCGGCAATGGCCTTTCGCCGCTCGTCAGAATGCATTCGCTCTTCCTCCCCTTTTCGCGCAAAAGCGCCAAATTTCGATTACGTTTTGTATTGTAAAAAGCAGAAATTACAGTTTGTTGTCGGATTTTGCCGATTTAATACTCAAAGCAGCTGCCGCCGACGAACTCTCGCACGATGGAGTCGCGCGGGACATAGTCCGTGCGCAGCGACGGCACGGAGTTGACAACGTCCATCAGGTCGCTCAGTCCGTGCTCGGCGATAAACTGATCGTCGAGCTGGCTGTAAAACTCGGGGATCTCCTTCAAATACCGCGCGAGGATGCACGGCTCGTAGTCGTGGAACGTGTCGATGTGGATGCTCGCGTTCGGCTTGTTCGGCATGATGTAGTTGAGCTCGCCGCGGTCGACACTCTCGGCGCGCTCGACGGTCTGACGCAGCGAATGGCCGCGGCCCTGATAGTCGCGGATCATGCGGCGCGCCACGCGCAGCTGCTCGGGACGAACGATGCGGTCCTTGTGCGTGATGATACGCGTACGTGGGGCAACGTAAACGCCCGTAGCTTCGCTTCTGAGCTGGTCGAAAATCAGCGGGTTGAGCATGTGGATGCCCTCGGCGATGATGACGGCGTCCTTGTCGCCCTGCATGGGCTTGTAACCGCCGACGCCGCCGGCCTTGAAGTCGTAGACCGGCAGCTCCACGAGCTCGCCGTCCATCAGGCGGTGGATATCCTCGATGAGTAAATCGCGGTTCACGCAGTAGGGCGACTCCCAGTCGCTCGCCTCGGGCGGACGCTGATCAAGCGGCAGGAAAAAGTTATCCATGCTGAGCATGCAGACCTTGACGCCGAGGTTTTCGAGGTATTCGCGCAGGCGCATCGCCGTCGTCGTCTTGCCCGAGCCGCTCGGGCCCGTCAGGCAGACGATGGGCTTTTGCCCCTTGTTCATTAAAATGCTCGCCGCGGCGGAGCTGATCTTGTCGTGAAAGACCTCCTCGCAGCGCAGGACGAAGCGGGTGTCGTCCTTCATGTTGGTCACAATGTTTTCAATGTCGATCACGCGCATGGCATGATAATCTCCTTACTTTTGGGATTCTGCCGCCATCTTTACGGCTGTTTCGAGCGCGATTTTCATCATGGCGGTGAAGCTCGTCTGCCGCGCCTCGGGCGAAAGCTCCTCGCCGGTGAGGATATTGTCGGAGATCGAGCAGAGGGAAAGTCCGCGCTTTTTCGTATAGGCGGCGTTGCAGTAGAGGGCGGCGGCCTCCATCTCGATGGCGAGCACGCCCATGTCCGCCCACTTGAGCGACGGGTTCGACGCGTCGTAGAACGTGTCGGACGAGTAGAGGTTGCCGACGTCCATGCGGACGCCGAGCTCCTTCGCCGATTCAACGGCGGCGGAGAGCAGCCGAAAGTCCGCAATGGGCGCAAACGTGCCGCCGAGGCCGTACTGCGCGGCGTAATTCGAGTTGGTGCACGCACCCATGCCCGCGACCACGTCGCCGAGCTTCAAGTCCTTTTGCAGCGCGCCCGCCGAACCCACTCGGATGATGCTCTCGACATCGTACTGCGTGAACAGCTCGTAGGAGTAGATACCGATGGACGGCATCCCCATGCCGCTGGCCATCACGCTGACGGGAACGCCCTTGTAGGTGCCTGTGTAGCCCTGCACGCCGCGGACGTTGTTGACGAGCTTTGGTTCATCTAAAAATGTTTCGGCGATGAACTTCGCGCGCAGCGGGTCGCCGGGCATCAGAACGGTCTTGGCGAAGTCGCCCTTTTTCGCGCTGTTATGCGGAGTCGGCATATTGAGCCCTCCCCTTTCTTAAAGTTCGCCCTTGGCCTCGAGCTCCTTGACGGCCTTGACGATGCGGGACGTGCCGAGGCGGTCGGCGCCGAGCTTGAGGAAGTCCTCGGCATCCTGCAGACTCGCAATGCCGCCGGCGGCCTTGATCTTCTTGCCGTTGGTCATGTGGGCGGCCATGAGGGCGACGTCCTCACGGGTCGCGCCGCCGCCGGCAAAGCCCGTGGAGGTCTTGATATAGTCGGCGTGAGAATTGGAGACGACCTCGCAGAGCTTGATCTTCTCTTCGTCGGTGAGCAGGCAGGTCTCGATGATGACCTTTAAGATGTTGCCGTGGCAGGAGATTTTCACAGAGTTGATCTCCTGGAGAATTTTGTCGTACTGGCCCTCCTTGACCCAGCCGAGGTTAATGACCATGTCGATCTCGGTCGCGCCGTCGGCGACGGCGGACTCGGCCTCCATGCACTTGATGCCGCTGGGCGTGTAGCCGTTGGGGAAGCCGATGACCGTGCAGATGGGCAGCTGGCCAAAGCCGTAGTGCTGCTGCTCGGCAACATAGTGTGCGGCGTGATTCACATAGGTCTGCGGGATGCAGACGCTCGCGCAGCCGTATTTGATGCCGTCGTCACAGATCTGCTTGATGTCCTCCCAGGTGGCGGTCTGCTTGAGGAGGGTATGGTCAACATGCTTGAGAATTTCCTTAACGTCCATAGTTATCTTCTTCCTTTCTATGTTTGAAAGCGTATTTCCTACAAAAATCGTTTTATTTTAGCATGTTTCCGTGCTTTTGTCTACCGTTTCGGCAGGTCTCTTACAGTGCGCTGCCGAAATACTCCGTCATCGCGCGGATCAGGAATTCATAGTCCTGCACGCCCGCGGTCTCCCACGAAGAGTGCATCGCGAGCTGAGGCAGGCCGATGTCCACCGTGCTGACCGGCACGAGCGTATCGGAGATCGAGCCGAGCGTCGAGCCGCCGGCAAGGTCGGAGCGGTTCGACATGACCTGCGTGGGAACGCCTGCGTTTTCGCACACGGCGCGGAAAATAGCGCAGGAGCGGCCGTCGGTCGCGTAGCGCTGGTTGGCGTTGAATTTGATGACGACGCCCTCGTTCATATACGGGCAGTTGTCGGGGTCGGCGTATTCACCGTGGTTGGGGTGCTGGGCGTGCGCGTTGTCCGCCGAGACGAGGAAGCTGCACGCGAGCATCATCTGGAGCTCCTGCTCGTCCTTTCCGAGGCACAGGGCGATGCGGCGCAGCGTGTCGCGCAGGAACGTCGAACCCGCACCCTGCTTAGTGGACGAGCCGACCTCTTCATTGTCGAAAATGCAGCAGACAGCGATATTTCCGCTCTCCTTCGCCGCAAGGAAGCCCTCAAGGCAGCCGCAGGCGCACTCGAGATCGTCGAGCTTGGGAGAAAGGATGTACTCCTCGTTCTCGCCAAGCAGCGTCCCCTCGCCGCGGCAGTAGAGGAACAGGTCGCTGCCGAGGATGTCATTTTCCGCGACGCCCGCGGCCTTGGCGACGATGGGCAGGATGCCGCCGCTCTCTTTGCCGCCGAGCAGCGGCAGCGTGTCGATATTCGCGAGGTACTTCATGCCGTCGTTCGCCGTGCGGTTCATGTGGATGGCGACATTGGGAATGACGAGCAGGTCGCGGTCGACGCTCACGAGTTTTTCAACGATCTCGCCGTTTGCGCGCACGAAGACGCGGCCCGCGACGGAGAGTGGGCGGTCGAACCACGTGGACATCAGCATGCCGCCGTATTTTTCGGTGGAGAGCTGGACATAATGCGCGCTGCGGCGGTCGGGATGCTCTTTCAGGCGGAACGTCGGCGAGTCGGAGTGCGCCGCAGCCATGGCGAAGCCGCCGTCGATCATCTCCGGCACGCGGAAGGCGATGATGCTCGAGCCGTTGCGGCGGACGAAATACTTCCCGCCGGGGGCTACCTCCCAGCGTTCGCGTTCGGAAAGCTCGGTATAGCCGTTTGCGAGGAGCTTTTGGCGGATGTTCTCGGTCACATGGTAGCAGGTGGGGCTATTTTTGATAAAATGCAGCAGTTCTCTTGCCGGTGCATGTTGCATGGTGATGTCCTCCACAGTTTATTTTTGTTTGGCGGTATTATAGCACACGTCATGCTTCTCGGCAAGCGGACACTCCCTCTGCGCCGCACAAAACGGGGGCGGCATTTGTGCATTTGTCCATATTTGGTGGAATTATAGTTGATTCTTTTATCGAAATCCTTTATAATACAGTTGATTTCCGTCCCCCCTCCCGCATCGAGCGGGCTTTTGTTTGCGCTCTTAAGCCGGAAGGAGGCTATTTCTATGAACGAATCCTCTTCTCCCGCGCCAGCTCCGGTCTCACCGCTGTGGACGCGGGATTTCACTATCATCACACTGGGCAGCGTGATCTCGATGCTGGGCAATTCGATGTCCGGCTTCGCGCTGAGCCTGCTCGTGCTGGACTACACGGGCTCGAACCTGCTCTATGCCATCTATATTGCGACATTTACGCTGCCGCAGATCGTCATGCCGATCTTCTCGGGCGCGATCCTCGACCGCTTTTCGCGCAAGAAGACGATCTACACGCTGGACTTCCTTTCCTCCGGGGTCTACCTTGTCGCTGCGCTGATCCTGAGCCGCGGCTGGTTCAGCTTTCCGATGCTCGCGCTCTTCTGCTTTATCATCGGCTCGATCAACAGCATCTACTATGTCGCCTACGACAGCTTCTATCCCCTGCTGATCTCTGAGGGGAACTACTCCAAGGCCTACTCCATCGCGAGCGTGCTGGAGACGCTCTCGGCGCTCATCATCCCGATCGCAACGTACTTTTATAATCTCTTCGGCATTGCGCCGCTGCTCGGCATCAACGCGCTGTGCTTCTTCATCGCCGCGACGGCGGAGACGCAGATCCGCGCCGAGGAACACTACATCGAAAAGCAGCGTGCCGCGCTCGCGCTCGAAGAGCAGCATTCCTCGGGCCGCCAGCTCCTGCGCGACATCAAAGAGGGCTTTCGCTATCTGATGAGTGAAAAGGGGCTTCTGCGCGTGGCCATCTATTTCACATTCAGCATGCTGGCCTCGGGCGCGTCACAGGTCATCACGCTGCCGTACTTCAAGTCGACATTCGATAACGGTGAATACATCTATATGCTCGTCTGGGGCATGGCGATCTTCGGCCGCGCCATCGGCGGCGGCATTCATTATAAAATCAAGCTGCCTGTGCAGCATAAGTATTCCATTGCCCTGATGGTTTATGTCGTCATCTCGCTGTGTGAGGGCTTCTATCTCTACTGCCCGCTGCCGGTGATGATGGTCTCGTGCTTTTTAACGGGTATCCTCGGCGTGACGAGCTACACCATCCGCATCTCCGCCACGCAGAGCTACGTGCCCGACGAGAAAAAGGGCCGCTTCAACGGCGCGTTCAACATGCTCAACACCGTCGGCAGCTTCACGGGCAATCTGCTCGCGGGCGCGCTGGTGGCGTTTCTCCCCGTGCGCGGCGTACTGACGGGCTTCATGCTCGTCACGGCGGCCGCGGCGGTCGTCGTCATCGGCGGCGGACGCAGGGACGTGTCCGCGATCTATAACCGGCAAGAATAAGAAATGTAACAATAAAAATTTGATGGAGGAAACAACATGAAATTTTCCGAAATGACCTACACCCGCCCCGATCCCGCGGCGAGCAAGCAGCGCCTTTCCGCGCTGACGGCGGAACTCAAGGCCGCCAAGAGCTATGAGGAAGCGCGCAAGGTGTTCCTTTCGCAGCAGGAGCTGATGAGCCACATCTCCACCGCCGCGACGCTCGCGAGCATCCGCCACTCGATCGACACGCGAGACAAATTCTACGACGGCGAGGAAAAATTCTGGAACAACTTTAACCCCGAGCTGGAGGAATACAATCAGGCGTGGACGGCAGCGATGCTCGAAAGCCCGTTCCGCGCGGACTTTGAGAAGGAATACGGCGATCTGATGTTCGTCAATGCCGAGATCGCGCTCAAGACCTTCTCCCCCGCCATCATCCCTGAATTGCAGCAGGAAAACGACCTGACGCAGGAGTATGAAAAGCTGCTCGCCTCGGCGCAGATCCCGTTCGAGGGCAAGGTCTACACGCTCTCGCAGCTCTCCCCGTTCAAGACCTGCGCTGACGATGAAAAGCGCCTTGCCGCGTGGAAGGCCGAGGGCCAGTGGTACAAGGACAATCAGGCAAAATTCGACGAGCTCTACGACAAGCTCGTGCATCTGCGCGACGCGATGGGCAAAAAACTCGGCTACGAGGGCTATACCACGCTCGGCTACTACCGCATGGGCCGCAACTGCTATACGAAGGACGATGTCGAGAAGTTCCGCGAAGCGGTCGTCAAGTATCTCGTCCCCGTGGCGGACAAGGTGTATCGCGAGCAGGCCAGGCGCCTGAGCAAGCAGTATCCGATGAGCTTTGCCGACAACGCGCTCGAATTCCGTTCCGGCAATCCCCGCCCCGCGGGCACGCCGGATGACATTCTCGCCCAGGGCATGAAATTCTACAGCGAGCTCTCGCCCGAGACGAAGGAGTTCTTCGAAACGATGCTGCGCGACGAGCTGCTCGACGTGCTCTCGACCGAGGGCAAGCAGGCGGGCGGCTACTGCACGAGCATCATGGACTATCAGGTGCCGTTCATCTTCGCGAACTTCAACGGCACGCAGCACGACGTGGAGGTCGTGACGCACGAGGCCGGTCACGCCTTCGAAGCCTGGACGAACCGCAAGCGCATCCCCATCGACTACATCTGGCCGAGCATGGAGGCCTGCGAGGTCCACTCGATGTCCATGGAGTTTTTCGCAGAGCCGTGGGCAGACGGCTTTTTTGGCCCCGACGCAAAAAAGTTCCTCTACAGCCACCTCTCCGGCGCGCTGACGTTCATCCCCTACGGCACGATGGTCGACCACTTCCAGCACATCGTGTATGAAAAGCCCGAAATGACGCCCGCCGAGCGCCACGCCGTTTGGAAGGAGCTGCTCGGCGTCTACATGCCGTGGATGAAGCTTGACGGCGAGATCCCGTTCTACTCCGAGGGCATGGGCTGGCAGCGCCAGCACCACATCTATTCGAGCCCCTTTTATTATATTGACTATTGCCTTGCCCAGACCGTGGCGCTCGAATTCTGGGCGATGATCCGCAAGGACGTGGGGAATGCCTGGCAGCACTACATGGCCTACACCGTGCAGGGCGGCAGCCGGACGTTCACCGACCTTCTCAAAAACGCCGGCCTCGAGAGCCCGTTTGACGAAGCGTGCCTTCGCGGCGTGTGCGCCGAGGCGGAGAAGGCGCTCGCGGACTTTGACCTCACGGGCATCGAATGATGGGCGAACAGCACAAAAAACACAACCGCCGCGAGCACCTGAACGACTTTCATCTGAACGTCGCGGGCGAATATGTTTACGACGGGGCACTCTATGCCTGCCAAAGCAGTGAGGAAAAGCAGCACAGGATCAAGCGCGCCGTGTGGGGAATGGTGGCCATTTTGATCGTCGCGGTCATCGCGGGCGGGTGCATCCCCGCGCCGGGGATGCAGAACTGTTTTTACGTTCTGCTCCCCTACCTCGGCGAGTTTCTGGCGGCGGGAAGCGTCGTCTGGGCGCTCGTAAAGCTCGGAACGGACTGGAGCGCGGTGCGCGAGTACAACTATCAAAAGAGCGTGGCCGTTCTGCCCGTGCGAACGGCGGTCACGGCGGTCTTTTCTCTTCTCGGCATCGTGTGCGAATTGATCTTCTTTTTCGTCAATGACCACGCAGGACAGACTTTTTTCGCGCTGCTCTATGTCCTGCTGAAGCTGACAGCGCTGCTGAGCGCCCTTGTTCTGCGCGCCGAAATTATGCAGGCAGAATGGGACAAATTGCCTAAAAAAGATAACTTCTAAGATTTTACTCTGTACAATCTTCATCTTTTCATGCTATAATTAAAAAAATTCTATGCGCTGTTTTTCGGCGCACAGATGTCCATAAGGGGCGCACGCCCCTTTCCGCGCGTATTTACGCGCGGGCACCTTACTTTGTGCTGCACGGGGCGACCCGTTTGGCAAAAATTTATAAAGGAGTAGATTCAATGAAAAGAACACTTGCACTGATCCTTTCTCTGGTCATGTGTCTTGGTCTTCTGGCCGGCTGCGGCGACAAGAAGACGGACGACGGCCAGACCGACGGCAAGACGCTTGTTGTCGGCACGCAGAACTTCGACGGTAAGTTCTCCCCCTTCTTCTATACCAATGACTATGAAAACCAGGTCATGGGTATGGTCTTCGACGGTCTGTTTCTCGTCGACCGCGAGGGCTCTGTCGTCCTCAAGGGCATCGAGGGCGATGTCCGTCCCTACAACGGCACCGACTATACTTACAAGGGCATTGCCGACTGCGACATCGTTGAAAACAGCGACGGCACGGTCGACTACAACATCACGCTGAAAGAGGGCGTCAAGTTCTCCGACGGTGAGGAAATGACCATCGACGACGTCATTTTCTCCTACTATGTCCTGCTTGACCCCGCTTATGACGGCGTTTCCACGCTGTACTCCCTGCCCATCAAGGGTCTGGAAGCCTATCGCAGCGGTATGGACACTGTGCAGAACCTGATCCTCGCCGCCGGTCCTGACGCCTACGCCGCCAATGACTTCTACACCGAAGAGCAGTACAACGCTTACTGGACCGCCTTCAACGCCGCCGGCGTGAAGTTCGCCCAGGAGATCCTTGACTACGTGGTCGCCGCCGGTTACGCCACCGCTGACGACTCCGTCGCCGCGCAGGCTGGCAACTGGGGCTTCGAGCTCGCCGATGACGCGACTGTCGAAGACTTCTGGGCTGCCATCGTTGCTAAGTACGGCTACGACATCTCCGATGACGGTATCAACGCTGAGACCGCCGGCACCAGCATCTCCTCCTTCCTCGAGGCCGAGCTGGGCGACGCCTACAACGACTATACCGTCGCCGTCCAGACCGGCGAGTCCGCTCCCAACGTTGCCGGTATCGTCAAGACCGGTGACTACTCCATGACCGTCACCCTCACCGAGGTCAACGCCACCGCCATCTATCAGCTCCCCGTCACCGTGTGCCCCATGCACTACTATGGCGAGACTGACAAGTTTGACTACGACAACAACATGTTCGGCTTTGTCAAGGGCGATCTGTCCCACGTCAAGTCCGTGACCTCCACGCCTGTCGGCTCCGGCCCGTACACCTTCGAGAGCTGGTCCAACGGCGCTGTCACCCTGCAGAAGAACCCGACCTACTGGAAGGGCGAGCCCAAGATCGACACCGTCATCTGGCGCGAGATGACGGATGAAGACAAGATCCCCGGCGTTGTCTCCGGCACGATCGACGTAACTGACCCCTCCTACTCCAAGGAAGCTGCCGAGCAGATCAAGGAAGCCAACTCTAACGGCGAGATCTCCGGCGATACCATCCAGACCGACCTCGTCGCCAACCTCGGCTACGGCTATGTCGGCTTCAACGCCAACCGCGTGAAGGTCGGCGACGGCAACGGCGGTGATGAGGCCTCCAAGGATCTGCGTAAGGCCATCGCCACGGTTATCGCCGTTTACCGCGATGTCGCTGTCGACTCCTACTACGGTGAGTTCGCCAACGTCATCAACTACCCCATCTCCGACACCTCCTGGGCCGCTCCGCGCGTTACCGATGAGGGCTACAAGGCCGCCTTCTCCGTTGACGTCAACGGCAACGACATCTACACCGAAGGCATGAGCGCCGACGACAAGTACGCCGCCGCCAAGCAGGCCGCTCTCGGCTACTTCGAGGCTGCCGGCTACACCGTCGCTGACGGCAAGATCACCGCTGCTCCCGCCGGCGGCCGCATGGACGCTGAAGTCATGGTTGGCGGCAGCGGCAAGGGCGATCACCCCTCCTTCATGGCTCTGACCCTCGCGTCCGACGCTCTCAAGGAGATCGGCTTCAACCTGATCGTCTCCGATATGTCCAACTTCGCCGAGATGACCAACGCGATCAACGCCGGTACTGCCGACATGTTCGCCATGGCATGGCAGGCCACGCCCGACCCGGATATGTTCCAGATCTATCACAGCAAGGGCGGCTCCAACGAGAAGTCCTACTGGATCAAGGATGCTGACCTTGATGAGCTCATCATGATGGCTCGTCAGTCCACCGACCAGACCTACCGCAAGACCCTGTATAAGCAGTGCCTTGACATCGTGGCCGACTGGGCGGTCGAGATCCCCATCTATCAGCGCCAGAACTGCGTGATCTTCTCCGCCAAGCGTGTCAACCTCGACACCGTGACGCCTGATATCACGACCTACTGGGCCTGGTACAACGACATCGAGCTGCTCGACCTGCAGTAAGCTCCGTCGCTGCACAAAAACGTTACTTAGGCGCATGGCTACCCTGCGGCTTTTGCCGCGGGGTAGCCTGCCTCAGGCACATCTGCCTATGATCCAAATGCCCCGGTGCATCGGAGCATTTGGCTGATATGCAGAGAGAGACATATCAAACCCGAAACGGCGACAAGACCCCGGGCGCGGGGCGGCCGTTATCAAAAAACGGAGGGATTCTATGCGCAAATATCTGGTAAAACGCCTGCTGCTGTCGGTGGTGATCCTCTTTTTTGTGACATTCATCATCTACCTGCTTATGCGCTGCATGCCCAGCTCCTACGTGGAGAATATGGCGCGGCAGCTCTCGCAGGCTCCCGGCTCCAAGCCCTATGAGGAGTGGCTGGCACAGCTCAACGCACAATACGGTCTGGACCTGGGCCTCATCCCCGGCTTTTTCGTCCAGCTCAAGAACCTGTGCACCGGCAACTTCGGCGACAGCTGGAAGTATACCGTGCCCGTCATCCAGAAGTTCAACGAGGTCATCTGGGTCTCGTTCATCATGGGCGCCATCTCGCTCGTGTTCGAGCTTCTCATCGCGGTGCCGCTCGGCATCGTGGCCGCCACCAAGCAGTACAGCGTGACCGACTACACCGTCACGACGGTCGCTCTGCTCGGTATGTCGCTGCCGACGTTCTTCTTTGCGACGCTCTTAAAGCTCATCTTCTGCATCAAGCTCCGCTGGTTCGACCTTGTCGGCCTCACGGGACGTGACTTCAACTCCCTCAGCCAGTTTGGTCAGATCCTCGATATGGCAAAGCATCTGGTGCTGCCCATCGTGACGCTGGTGTTCATTTCCATCGGCCCGTGGATGCGCTATGTGCGCACGAACATGCTCGAGGTGCTCAACGCCGACTACATCCGCACCGCCCGCGCCAAGGGTCTTTCCGAGCATAAGGTCATCTATCACCATGCCTTCCGCAACACGCTCATCCCGCTCGTGACGTTCATCGGCGGCTCGCTGCCCGGCCTTTTTGCCGGCGCGCTCATCACAGAGACGCTGTTCGCCATCCCCGGCATCGGCTTCATCTCGTACAATGCGATGGTCGCGGGCGATATCCCCTTCTCCATGTTCTACATGACGTTCCTGGCGATCCTGACCCTGCTGGGCAACCTGATCTCCGACATCCTGTACGCGGTGGTCGACCCCCGCGTGCGCATCGCGTAAGAAAGGAGGCGCTAATCCATGTCTGAAGAAAAGAAGATCAACGATCAGCAGGAGAGCGGCTCCCCCGAGCAGCTTTCCCTCAACGACGACCGCCGCGTCAAGGTTCTTTCCCCGGGCACGCTGGTCGCCAAGCGCTTTTTCCGCAACCGCCTCGCGGTCGTGGGTCTGACGATTCTCGCCGTGATGTTCATTTTCTCCTTCATCGGCGGCCTCATCAGCCCCTACGGGCAGGACGAGGTCTTCTACCGCGACGATATCCAGCTCAAGGAATACGCCGCCATGAGCGAGAACACCGAGTACCGCTATCTCGTGGCCGACGGTCAGGAGTTCGGCACGATCCTCCAGGCGCAGCTCACGCTGCACATGGGCAAGGACGACAGCTTCTCCTACAAGGGCGTCACCTACGACGTGACCGAGGAGGGCGACTCGCTCTACTCCGTCTCGAGCGGCGGCAGGCTCCTCGCCATCGCCTATAAGGACATCATCAGCTCGAACGACCCCAGCCAGAAGTTCGGCTTCAACTTCAGCTTCAGCGCCCTCAAGGCGCACGCCAACGGCGAAGCGGAGTTTACGGCCAACGGCAAAACCTATACGCTTGATGAAGACAGCGTCATGCTGAATGGCGAGGAGATCGCCTACATCAGCCGCTTTGTCATCCAGTCCAAGGTCAGCGGCACGGTCATCACCAAGGATTTCAAAGAGCGCGTGCAGCAGGCCGTCGAAAACGGTGAGACCAAGTACACCTATGTGAACGACGCCGGTCAGGAGCGCGAGATCAAGCTTGAATACAATCCCGCCAAGTACCAGTGGTCGATCAAGGAGGGTACGTCCACCCGCGTGTTCGACGCCTATTCCTTCCCCAGCTCCGCGCACTGGCTCGGTACGGATAAAAACGGTATGGATATGCTCACCCGCCTGATGTACGGCGGCCGCGTGTCGCTGATGATCGGCTTCATCGTCGTCATCATCTCCGCGGCGCTCGGCGTGGTGCTCGGCGGCGTCTCCGGCTACTTCGGCGGCTGGGTCGATAACCTCATCATGCGTATCGTCGATATCTTCTACTGCATCCCCTCCACCCCGCTCATCATCATTCTGGGCGCAGCGATGGACGGCATGCGCGTCGACCCGCAGATCCGAATGCTCTACTTAATGTTGATCTTGGGCTTCCTCGGCTGGCCGGGTATCGCCCGTCTCGTCCGCGGCCAGATCCTCTCTCTGCGCGAGCAGGAGTTCATGACCGCGACGGAGGCCTGCGGCATCAGTGTTTCGCGCCGCATCTTCCGCCACCTGATCCCCAACGTCATCCCGCAGCTCATCGTCAACTGCACGATGAGCCTCGGCTCCACCATCATCACCGAGGCAACGCTCAGCTTCCTTGGCCTCGGCGTCAAGTTCCCGTTCGCCTCCTGGGGCAACATCATGAACGACGTTTCCAACTCTTACGTCCTCACGAGCTACTGGTTCATCTGGATCCCCGCCGGCATCTGCCTGATGCTGACGGTCCTCGGCTTCAACTTCGTCGGCGACGGTCTGCGCGACGCGTTCGACCCGAAGATGAAGCGCTGAGAAAGGAGGGAATTTGAATGGCTAAGAAGCATAATGACGGCTATCTTTCCGCAAAGGAATCCCGCCGCATTTCCAAAGAAAACCGCAAGATCACAAATGCGCTCGAAAAGAAGCGCAAGCGCAAGAACGTTCCCGAATCTGAGTATCTGACCGAGATGCACGACCCCAACAACGCGGTCGAATTCGACAACCTGCACACCTACTTTTTCACCGACACGGGCGTTGTCAAGTCGGTCGACGGCGTCACGTTCTCCGTGCCCATCGGCAAGACTGTCGGCGTCGTCGGCGAGTCCGGCTGCGGCAAATCGGTCACGAGTTTGTCGCTCATGCAGCTTTTGCAGCGCCCGCAGGGCCAGGTCGTGGAGGGCGAAATTCGCCTGAACCTCGGCAGCAAGGCCTACGACGTGACGAAGGCGCCTGACAGCGTCATGCAGCACTTACGCGGCAACTACATCTCCATGATCTTCCAGGAGCCGATGACCGCGCTGAACCCCGTGTTCCGCATCGGCGACCAGGTCGACGAGGTGCTGGCCCTGCACAACGAAAAGGGCCACGACGAAGCGCAGATCAAGGCGCGCACCATTGAGCTCCTTGAAATGGTCGGCATCGCCAACAGCGAGGGCGTTTACAAGATGTTCCCTCACGAGCTCTCCGGCGGTATGCGCCAGCGCGTCATGATCGCCATGGCGCTTGCGTGCAGCCCGAAGCTCATCATCGCCGACGAGCCCACCACGGCGCTCGACGTGACGATCCAGGCGCAGATACTCGACCTTCTGCGCAACCTGAAGGATCAGATCAATTCCTCGATCATGTTCATCACGCACGATCTCGGCGTCATCGCCGAAATGGCCGACTACGTGGTCGTCATGTACGCCGGCCGCATCGTCGAGCAGGGCACGGCGGAGGAGATCTTCGCCCATCCCGCACACCCCTACACCATCGGCCTCATGGCCTCCAAGCCGGTCGTGGGCCGTCAGGTCGAAAAGCTCTACTCCATCCCCGGCAAGGTGCCGAACCCCATCAACATGCCGAACTACTGCTATTTCAAGGACCGCTGCGAAATGTGCGTGAACGGCTGCGAGGGCGACTACCCGTGCGAGGTCAGCATCTCGCCGACGCACAAGGTGAGCTGCTACCGCTATTACGACGGCAAGCGCCCCGACCTTGAGGAGGTCGTGGAGGAAGAGCTGACCGAGGGCAAGGAAAACGGAAAGGAGGGTGAATAAGATGCCGTTTTGGAAAGCCGGTAAGAACGACGATCAGGTCCTCGATGAACTGAAGGAAACGCAGAAGCAGAATGCCGATGAATTTGTCAAGAAGCAGGAGCACGCCGATGAGGCGCAGAAGTCCTCACTCATCATCGACAACAATTTCACCCCCGTGGAATATGACCCGCAGTACATTTTGCAGGTCAATCACCTCAAGAAATACTTCCCGATCAAGGGCGGTATGGTGTCGAAGACGGTCGGCTATGTCAAGGCCGTCGACGGCGTCACGTTCAACTTAAAGCGCGGCACGACGATGGGCCTTGTCGGCGAGTCGGGCTGCGGCAAGACGACCACGGGCCGCACGATCCTGCGCCTGTATGACTCCAAGTCCGGCGGTCAGGTGCTCTTCAACGGGCAGGAGGTCTACGACCTCTCCCACAAGGAACTGCGCGCCCTGCGCACGAAGATGCAGATCATTTTCCAGGACCCGTTCTCTTCGCTCTCCCCGCGTATGCCGGTCGGCGAGATCATCGGCGAGGCCGTGCGCGAGCACAACCTTGTCCCGAAGGCGGAATTCGACGATTATATCGATCAGGTCATGGACAACTGCGGCTTACAGCCGTTCCACAAGGACCGCTACCCGCACGAGTTCTCCGGCGGTCAGCGTCAGCGTATCTGCATCGCGCGTGCGCTCGCGCTCAACCCCGAGTTCATCGTCTGCGACGAGCCGGTCTCCGCGCTCGACGTGTCCATCCAGGCGCAGATCATCAACCTGCTGAACGAATTGCAGGATAAGTACAAGCTGACGTACCTCTTCATCAGCCACGACCTCTCCGTTGTCGAGCACATCTCCGACACCGTCGGCGTCATGTACCTCGGCAACCTTGTGGAGTACGGCGCGAAGGAAGATATCTTCCGCAACCCGCTCCACCCCTACACGAAGGCGCTCTTCTCCGCCATCCCCATCCCCGACCCGAAGGTGAAGATGAACCGCATCGTGCTCGAGGGCTCCATCCCCTCCCCTGCCAATCCGCCCAAGGGCTGCAAATTCCACACCCGCTGCGCCAACTGCATGGCCTGCTGCAAGGAGGAAGCACCCGTCCAGCGCGAGATCGAGCCGGACCACTTCGTGTGCTGCCACCTGTACGATAAGTGATGAAGAAGGACGACTTCTACGAGGAGGACGACGGCCGCACGATCGCCGACATGAGCGGCATCGAACGCCAGCCGACCTTTCTCCCGCACCTGCACCGCAAGCGCAGCGACTTTTCCGCGCCCGACGCGCCCCGTGCGAACGACCGCCCCTGGGAAAGCGCTGCCGGTGAACTGACGCGCGAGGAGCGCAATGCCGCCATCCGCGGCGCGCTCAAGGCGGGACTGCTGATCGCAGGTGTGTATATCCTCGCCGCCGCGGCGCTGATCGTCGCGATGCAGCTGCTCTGGTCTTAAATATGGAAAAAGGAAGACTCTTTCGAGTCTTCCTTTTTTATTTTTCTGCACGGCCAACGACAAATAGCTCTCTTTTCTTCGGATTTCAGATTGTTTTCATCTTTATTCTATGATATACTGAGTAAATTGTATGTCGTAAAAAAGAGAGGAGATTCTTCATGGATCATAAAAGAGGTTCCTTTTCCGGCAAGATTGGCTTTGTCCTTTCGGCTGCGGGCGCGTCCGTCGGCCTCGGAAACATCTGGCGCTTTCCTTATCTGGCCGCCAAATACAGCGGCGCTATTTTTCTGCTGGTATACATCATTCTGGCGATGACCTTCGGCTACACGATGATCATTGCGGAGACTTCGATCGGCCGCATGACCGGCAAGAGCCCTGTCGGCGCTTACAAGTCCTTCAGCGATAAGCCTGCGCTGCGCGTGGGCGGCTGGATCAACGCCATCATTCCGATTCTGATCGTCCCCTACTACTCCGTCATCGGCGGCTGGGTCATCAAATATCTGGCGGAATACCTGATGGGCAAGGCGCACCTCGTCGCGGAGGACGGCTATTTCTCGTCCTTCATCTCCAACGGCGTGTCCTCTGAGCTATGCTTTCTGATTTTCACGGCCATGACGCTGGCAATCATCTTCGCGGGCGTGGAAAACGGCATTGAGCGCGTCTCCAAGATCATGATGCCCATTCTCGTGGTGCTGTCGCTGATCATCGCCGTGTATTCCGTGACCCGCCCCGGTGCGCTGGAGGGCGTCAAGTACTTCCTTGTGCCCAATCTTGACAACTTCTCCTGGATGACGGTCGTCTCCGCCATGGGGCAGATGTTTTATTCCCTGTCCATCGCCATGGGCATTCTCATCACGTTCGGTTCCTACATGAAAAAGGACGTCCCGATCGAAAGCTCCACCCGCAATGTCGAAGTCTTCGACACGGCCATCGCCATCATGGCGGGCCTGATGATCATCCCCGCGGTGTTCGCCTTCTCCGGCGGCGATCCCGGCGCGCTGAAGGCCGGCCCCTCGCTGATGTTCATCACCATCCCGAAGGTCTTTGATTCCATGGGCTTTGGCACGGTGATCGGCATCGCGTTCTTCCTGCTGGTTCTGTTCGCCGCGCTGACGAGCTCCATCGCGCTGACGGAAAGCGCCGTCTCTACCTTGCAGGATGAGCTGCACTGGAGCCGTAAGAAGGCCACGAGCATCATGGGCGTCTCTATGGTTCTCCTCGGTAGCCTCTCCAGCCTGGGCTATGGCCCGCTGGCAAATGTCACCGTGATCGGCATGCAGTTTTTGGACTTCTTCGATTTCCTGACCAACTCCGTGATGATGCCCATCGCGGCCATCGCAAGCTGCATCCTCGTCTCCCGCGTCATCGGCGTCGACCGCATCGCGGACGAGGTCACGCTGAACGGCGCGCCCTTCCGCAGAAGAAAGGTCTTCAACGCCATGATCCGCTTCCTGTGCCCGTTCTTCGCGGCGATCATTTTGATCAGCTCGATCGCCAGCGCGTTCGGCTGGATCTCGATGTAAATAGTCGCGCTCACCGAGCGCGGCACGAGTCAAGGGGGGCTATTCTCTTTTGTGAAAGAGAATAGCCCCCTTTCAATCCCCCAAGAGAAAGGTTTTAGATTGGCAGTCTCAATCTCAAATGACCTTTTTCCCTCCAGAATGGAAATGCCTGCGCGCGGCAATGCCGCGTTTAGAGCTACTATACGATTTGCCTCTGCTCCTACTATCCGCTGTTGCGCAGCCGTTGACGGCTCTGCTGCCTTACGGATGCGGCACACCCCTTGCGGGTGCCACTCTGCCCATCTTGTAGAGGTACAGACTAATCTCCTGCTGCCAACAATGCATACCGTTTCGATAATGCGTACTGCGGCGAGCGAAGCTATGCCGCTTCGGCAGGCAATACCAGGATTGATAGAATCCGAAGTAGAACACAGTTATGTAAGGGTAATGAATCGCAGGCAAAGCGACAGCGAAGATAGAAGTAAGTCAAATCGTTTAGATATAAAACAAGGCAGGCACCTGATTCGGCAAGCATTGCAGCTCTTCGAGCTGCTCGCTTGCAATGGC
>ENA-UOJT01000647-UOJT01000647.1-human-gut-metagenome-genome-assembly--contig:-C15-NODE-647-length-24752-cov-8.989999_pt1 | contig 24752 bp, 22 predicted proteins | sample MGYA00242357_ERZ723904 | MGnify/ENA metagenome assembly ERZ723904 | reverse complement strand
GTGCGCACGGCTGGGATGTTCTGCGAAAAAGTCACTTTAGTGATTTTTTCGACGGTCTCAAATACCTCCCGCCGAAAACGGGAGGTATTTTGCGTTTTGTGCTTATTCCTCGACAAGTGTGTCTGTGGGAGCTACCGTGTTGGTAGGAGCCGCAGGCTTAGCCGGGATCTTATCCTTGTTCTCCATAACGAGCAGGTTCATTTCAAACGGTGTGAAAACTCTGCCGCAGGGGGAGCCGGGGTTCAGAACCGCGGTTCTGCCCTTGATAGCCTCGAACAGGCGCACGGTGTTGACCTTCATGCAGTTGAATGTCTTGTGCTCTGGTGTTGCAAGCACTGCCATGCGGTTCGGTGATGTGAAGAACGGAATCACCTGCTGACCTTCCTTGTTGGTCATCATCATGACGTTGAGCAGGCGGTTGCCGTTAGAGTCAGTCTGGTTGCCAAGAGCGGCAACTGCGAATACGTCAGCCGCCATCAGGTCGGGAAGCACGGTCTTCCACTTAGTCTTGGTCTTATCCTGGTTAGCTTCGGTGATCCTCTCTTCGAGGACCTTGTTGAAAGCCTTCATCTGGTCAGGGGACATCTGCTGATTAGCCATAATACACTACCTTTCTGTGGTGATCATCTGGTCTTTTCTGCGTTTTCCTTGAGGATCTTTGCGATAACGTCCTCAACGGGGGAAGTACCGAGGTCGCCGTCCTTGCGTGAACGGAGGGATACGGTGTTGTCCTCGACTTCCTTATCGCCGAGAATGAAGAAGTACGGGATCTTCTCAAGCTGGGCCTGACGTATCTTGTAGCCTATCTTCTCGTTGCGGTTGTCTACGGTAACGCGGATATTCATATCGTCGAAGCGCTTTGCAATGCTCTCTGCGTATTCCTTTGCACGGTCCGTGATCGGGAGGATACGAACCTGCTCAGGAGACAGCCACAGAGGGAGCGCGCCTGCGTACTTTTCAAGCAGGTAAGCAAGGGTACGCTCGTAGCAGCCGAGGCTTGTACGGTGGATAATATACGGGTTCTTCTTGGTGCCGTCTACGTCAACGTACTCCATGCCGAAGCGCTGTGCGAGGAGCATATCTATCTGGATAGTTACCAGGGTGTCTTCCTTGCCGAATACGTTCTTGTACTGGATATCGAGTTTCGGACCATAGAATGCAGCCTCGTCGATACCGATGGTGTACTGAACGCCCAGGTCGTCGAGAATTGTCTTCATTGTAGCCTGAGCGATCTCCCACTGCTCGGGAGTACCCTCATACTTGTTCTTGGGGTTAGCGGGATCCCACTGTGAGAAGCGGAATGTGCAGTCCTCAAGCAGACCTACAGTATCGAGGCAGTACTTGGCAAGCTCCAGGCAGTTTCTGAATTCGTCCTCGAGCTGCTCAGGACGGAGGATATAGTGACCCTCGGAGATAGTGAACTGACGAACTCTGATAAGGCCGTGCATCTCGCCGCTGTCCTCGTTGCGGAACAGTGTGGAGGTCTCGGTAAGTCTCATCGGGAGGTCGCGGTAGCTGCGTTGTCTGTTCAGGAATACCTGATACTGGAACGGGCAGGTCATCGGGCGGAGCGCGAAGCATTCCTTGGTCTCGTCGTTGGGGTCGCCGAGTACGAACATGCCGTCGAGGTAGTGATCCCAGTGGCCGGAGATTTTATAAAGCTCGCGCTTTGCCATATACGGAGTCTTTGTGAGCTGACAGCCGTGCTTTGCTTCAACGTCCTCTACCCAGCGCTGCATGATCTGAACGACCTTAGCGCCCTTTGGCAGGAGAATCGGAAGACCCTGACCGATGTAGTCGACAGTGGTGAAGTACTCAAGCTCTCTGCCTATCTTGTTGTGGTCGCGGCGCTTTGCGTCCTCGAGAGCCTCGAGATGAGCGTTGAGCGCGTCCTTGGACGGGAATGCAGTACCGTAGATACGGGTGAGCATCTTGTTCTTCTCGCTTCCGCGCCAGTAAGCGCCGGTCACGGACGTGAGCTTGAACGCCTTGACCGGAGAAGTGGACATCAGGTGCGGACCTGCGCACAGGTCCGTGAAGTCGCCCTGCTTGTAGAAGGAGATGGGTTCGCCCTTGCCTGCGTGTTCCTGGCAGAGTTCAACCTTGTAGGGTTCGCCCTGTTCTTCGAGGTACTTTATAGCTTCGTCGGGAGCCATTGTGAAGTGTTCGAGGCGTATGGACTCCTTAACGATCTTCTTCATTTCTGCTTCGATTTTTGCCAGGGTGTCGGTGGTGAAGGGCTCCTCGGTGTCGAAATCATAGTAGAAGCCGTTCTCAATAGCCGGGCCGATGGCGAGCTTTGTCGCCGGGAAAAGGCGCTTTACTGCCTGAGCCAGAACGTGTGAGGCGGTGTGGTTGAATGCTCTCTGTCCCTGCTCGTCCTCAAATGTGAGGAACTTAACGGTGCAGCCGTCGGTGAGGGTGGTGCGGAGGTCGCATACCTTGCCGTCGATTTCCGCTGCACATGCAGTCTTAGCCTCTCCGAGTTCTCTTGCCGCGTCGAATGCGGACAGCGGAGCGTCAAACTCCTTGATCTCGCCGTTTCCTAGTGTTACCTTGATCATACTGAACTTCCTTTCCTTGCAGAGCTAAACAAAAGCCCTGCCGTTCAATGTAAATATTCGCAGCTTTACGCTGTGTATCTCTTATTTTACTACTATTCCGCATAAAAGTCAAGTTATTTGTAGGTTTATGCCGCCAGGCTCCGACAATAATTGACACGATGTACAAAGTGTAGTATAAGGGAACCTCTAAAAACCGGTTTGAAAAGGGAAAATGGGTAGAGTGCGCCGAATGCGATGAAAGCCGACGAAGTAAGGCTGTAGCCTTATGAGGAGGTTTGAAGAAGCAGGCGGTGTACTATACACATTTTCCCTCAAACAAGGTTTTTAGAGGTGACCAATAATAAATGCGGCTGAGAGCCTGAAAAAGGTGTCAGCCGCAAAATGATATTATCTTGAAAATCAACGGTTACTCTTAGATTTGCGATTAGTTGCCAAAATTGTTATCAGCATAACAGCGCCAAATTGTAAAGTGATGAATATGGATGCCACTAAGATTATTTGCAGGCATAAAACCAATTATCGGTAATCTTTTCAACATAGACACTGTTTTTATCCGTAATTTCAGCCAAATTTACAAAATCGGGCTTTTGGTTGGATTTTGAATAGATAAACGAGGCTCTGCCGTTTGCAATTCCAAACGTCGCAAAATTCTCATTTACATATAAACACTCAAATCCAAGGTGGTCTAATCTGAAAACGGATTTAACCGTCACAAACGCTTTTTTCTGCTCCTCGGTCAACGGATAGAGCAAATGTTCATAGCCATTATAGCAAGCAAGATTATTCGCATCTGTATCGACCGTAAACAGCCAGACGCCGTCCTCGTTGCCGTCCTCATAAAGCGCCATGGCAGTTTTTGCCGCCGTTTCAAAACTGCTGATGTTATCTGTGAGCATAGATTTTTTGTAGGATACCGTTTGTTTTGGCGTATTTATGAAATAAACCGCAAGAATTATCACCGCAAGCAAGACAAATCCCGCCGCGATCAAAAGGGTTTTCCTTTTCATGGAATTTCACTCTCGAAAGTTCTATCAAATTCTATATATCATTTAAATTCTGCTTTGTCAATAGTCATATAAGCTGATCCTGAATGATATCAGCAATCTTGTAAAGCGGAGCCTGAACCTGCACAGCGCCGATATTGTACGCTTCCATCGGCATGCCGTAAACTACGCAGGTCGCCTTGTCCTGCCCTATCGTGAACGCTCCGGACTGCCGCATTTTAAGCAGACCGTCCGCGCCGTCCCGACCCATTCCGGTGAGGATAACGCCGATGGCGTTTGCTTTGGCGGTATCAGCGACGCTTGAGAAAAGAACGTCTACAGACGGGCAGTGCCCCGAGACCTTCTCGCCCGGCTTCGAAGATACGTAGTATCCCCTGGAGTCCCGGCAAAGCCTCAGATGATGTTCGCCTGCCCCGATAATTACGAGACCGCGCCGCAGCCGGTCGCCGTCCTCGGCTTCCTTGACTTCCATCGGGCAGTTCTTGTTGAGCCGCTCGGAATACAGCTTCGTGAATCCCGCAGGCATGTGCTGAACAACAACGGTTGCCGGAGAATCCGCAGGCAGATTTTTGATCACCTGTTCCAGCGCCTCGGTGCCTCCGGTGGAAGCGCCAAGTGCAAGCACGACATCATTTTTGCGAAACCGCTTCGCGGTCGTGGAGAAGCTGGTATGTACCACTTCCGGCTCCTCTGCCTTTGAGTGGTCGCCGTGGAGATCGTATGCGCTCTTTACCGCACGGCAGATGGTCTGTGCGAAGCTCTGCATTTCGGCGGTGGTGCGGGCAAGCGGTTTCTGGATAAACTCTATGCACCCTGCGTCCAGAGCCGCCTGTTTCATGTTATTGGAAGACGACACCGTTATCACCGGCAGATAATACTGCGGAAGCAGCTTTTTCAGGAATGCAACGCCGTCCATGCGCGGCATTTCAATGTCAAGCGTCATGACATCCGGTTCGTATTTCAGTATCATATCCCGTGCAGAGTATGGATCTCCCGCCGTGCCTACCACATCTATTTGGGAATCCTCCCTGATATAGCGGGTCAGCACTTCTCTGAACAGGATAGAATCATCGACCACAAGCAGCTTGATCTTTTTCATAATTCTCCCCCGTCAGTCAGGTGTCAAGCCCTCTGCGGTAGATTGCCGGCTTGACATATTCGAATTTTGTCTCGCCACGCGGAATGCTCTCCGCGTGACCTATGTAGAAATATCCGCCCGGCTTCAGCACATCGTAGAAGCGGTTGACCAGCGCGTTTTTGGTGGGCTGATCGAAGTATATCATGACATTCCGGCAGAATATCAGATCGAACGGACGGCGCTTATATTTTTCGGGCATTTCTTCCATCAGGTTGAAAGGCTTGAAGATTATCTGATCCTTTATCTCCTGACAGATCTCATAGTGCTCGTTGTCTACCTGTCTGAAATAGCGGCGCTTCCATTCGGGGCTGAGCCCCTTCATGCCCTCAACGTTGTAGACGCCGGCCTTCGCCTTGTCCATGACGCTGTTGGAGATATCCGTTGCAAGGATACGCGTATCCCACAGGCTTTTTTCCTTGCCGAAGTATTCGTCAAGAAGCATTGCCGTGGTGTAGCACTCCTCGCCGGAGGAGCAGCCCGCGCTCCAGATACGCAGCTCGTGGTTTTTGGCGTTAGCTACAGCCCAGGGGAGTATTACCTCTTTAAGGTAGGTGTAATGCTCCGGCTCGCGCATAAAGAAGGTGTGGTTTGTTGTGAGTTTGTTGAGTATCGTTGTGACTTCCGCACCGGAGGTATCTGCCATAACAGCGTCGAGATACTGGTCGTAGCTGGTGAAGCCGCGCTCGCGTAGCATGTTGCCGAGCCGTCCCTGTATCAGCACGCGTTTGGAAGAAAGGTTGATGCCGAAGTTGTCGTGCATATAGTCAACAAGACGGTGGAATTCGCGGTCAGAGATCTCCATAGGAGTCACCCCTCATCATCAAGCAGCTTGGCAACGTCGAGAATGAGCTTAACGTCGTCGCCGGAGCGTATCATGTACTGAATAAAGGAATTGGTGTTCACGGAGCGGTTCTCCGGAGTTTCGGAGATATCGTGGGAGTGGATATCTTCAACGTCTGCAACGCTGTCGACGATTATTCCGACGGACAGCTCGTTGAAGCTGAGAATAATAATGCAGGTGCGGCTGGTGTAGGGGATCTCCTCCTTGCCGAAGCGGCTGCGGATATCAACGATCGGAACTACCTTGCTTCGAACGTTGATGATACCCTTGATGTAGCCAGGAACATGCGGCACCTTTGTGATGTGCTGCATTTCTATGATCTCGGTGACATACTGAATCTCAATACCGTAGATCTGGTCGCTGATATGGAAGGTCATAACCTTGCCCAGCACGGAATTATCCGTAGAAAGTTTTCTGTCGGTTGACTGCTGCTTAGCAACAGCCTCCTTTATAACATCATTAGTCATGCTGATTCCTCCCTTAACCGATAAGCGTATTGGTGTCGATGATCAGCGAAATGCTGCCGTCGCCCATTATCGTGCAGCCCGAAAGACCCTCGCCCTTGATTTTGTACTTGTTGAGGTATGCGGGGAACGGCTTTACGACTACCTGCTGCTCGCCGATAAGTTTGTCGGCGAAAATGCAGACGCTCTTGTTGTCGGTCTCCACAAGAAGCAGGATACCGTCCTCAAGGTTGGTGATCTCGGTGTCTATCGCGAACTTTTCATGCATGCGGAGGATAGGATAGCAAACGCCGCGTATCATGATCATTTCGTTGTTCTTTGTGTCGCGGAGTATCTGGCTGGATTCAGCCTTGAAGCTTTCGCGGATAGTGGAGATCGGCACGGTGAATACCAGATCGCCGACTGTGATCTCCATACCGTCGATAATTGCAAGGGTGAGCGGGATCTTGATGATAAATGTAGTTCCTTCGCCCTTCTTGCTGTCAACGATGATGGAGCCGCCGCACTTCTCAACGTTCGCTTTTACAACGTCCATGCCGACGCCGCGTCCGCTGAATTCAGTAACGGTCTCGTTTGTGGAGAATCCGGGGAGAAGTATGAGATTCTGGATCTCCTTCTCGGTGTATTCGCTCTCGGGCTTTGTGAGAATGCCCTGCTTTCTTGCCTTGTTCATGATCTTTTCGGGATCAATGCCGGCACCGTCATCGGATACGGTGATGATTACCTCGCCGGAAGCGTTCTGTGCAGTGAGCTTCAGGGTTCCCTTTGCAGGCTTGCCCTCTGCGGTACGTTCCTCAACATGTTCCTCGATACCGTGATCCATGCAGTTTCTGACGAGGTGCATGAGCGGATCCTGGAGGCTGTCCACGATGGACTTGTCTACCTCTGTATCCTCGCCTTCCATAACGAACTCTACGTCCTTGTTGAGCTTCTTTTTCATGTCGCGGACGATACGGTTCATCTTCTGGAATACTCCGGCAAGCGGAACCATTCTGATGGACATTACGGTATCCTGAAGCTCGCTTGTGAGCTTTCTGAGCTGGCGGGCAGCCTTGTTGAAGCTTTCAAGCTCAAGGCCGTCGAGATCAGGGTTGGAAATAACCATGGACTCGGTGGTGATGATCTCGCCTACTATGTCGTGCAGAGCGTCGAGCTTTGCAAGATTGACGCTGATGAGGGACTGCTTCTGAGCGCCGCCGGCAGCAGCCTGAGCCTTTTCAACAGCAGCCTGTGCCTTCTCAACGGAGGTCTGTGCAGGCGCATGCTGAGCAGGAGCGGACGCTGGAGCAGCTGCAGGAGCAGGCGCTGCCGCAGGAGCAGGCGCTGCCGCTGCGGGAGCCGCAGCCTTAGGCTCCGGAGGAAGCTCGGTCTTTGCAGGTTCGGTGGGAGCAGCCGCGGGAGTGCTTACCACTTCGTAGCTCTGAACGTTGAGCGCGCTCTCGATCGCCTTGAGCACCTCGTCAACGCTGTCATGTGGAACGAATGTGATAAGGAAGCCCTTGTCGACGATCTCCTTGGCAGTTTCAGGGTTGTTCTCCACATCGGCAGGCTCGAATTCAAGTTCCTTGCAGGCGTCCTTGATGGTGTTTATCAGCAGGAATGCACGGAGGTTCTCCATCTGGCAGCCGTCCTCAAAGAAAACGCGGACAGTGGTCTTGTTGTCTGCTGCGGGCGCAGCGGCGGCAGGAGCGGGCGCAGCGGCGGCAGGAGCCGCACCGTTTGCAGCGACCTCCGGGTCGGGAGCGGCTCCGGAAGCGATAGCCTCAGCCTGAGCCGGGGTATCGCCCTTGGTTTCGCCGACCAGAGCGTCGCGCGCCTTTAACAGCTTGTCGATGAGCTCGCTGAAGTCCATCTGCTCATATTCGCCGTTTATGTTGTTCTGGATAAGTTCAATCTGTGCCTTGTAGGAGTCGGAAACCTGGAATACAAGGTCGTAAACGAAGCTTACGTCGGTGATGACATCAGGGTTCTCGCGGATAACGAAGAACATATCCTCCGCCTTATGCGCCAGCACAGAAAGGTTCTCAAAGCCCATCATAGCTGAGGAACCTTTGATGGTATGCATGATACGGAAAATCTCCTTGATGTCCTCGCTGTCAAAGGAGTTTGCCTGCTCTGTCCTGAGAAGGATCTCGTCAAGCTGTTCCAGCAGTGAGTTGGTTTCGTAGAAGTACATGTCCAGCATTGATTCCATGCCGGGTTCGATTTTTGCCATAATAACATTCCTTTCCATATATACGCTTGAGCGCATATGATATTTTATTAAATATGTGAATGACCAGAGGCAGAAACTGCCCGGTCATGAATTTTCGGGGGTTTTGCCGTGTTTTTTCAAAAAGCCCTTTATTATTCATCAATTTTATGATACAATATACTCATTGAAGAATCATGCGAGGAGGGAAAAAACATGGCGCAGATACCACAGATAAACAATCCTATTACTGCGAAGAACTACAACTACAGCTCCCGGCCGATGGATCCAAACACGGAGCCGTTCGATATCGTTAAGCTTGCCGGCGTCCAGGGATCGGGGAACTCCTCATCATCGGGGGCGCGCAGCCGCCTTGAGATGGGCAATCGTGAGCTTATCCCGTTACAGGTGCAGGTCGCGAAGGATCCCACCCTTGCGGTGGAGACTCTGAAGGATCTGCTGAATATCGAGGTGCTGAATCAGGCGCTCATCAACGGCCACACCGAGCTTTACGGAAAGCTGGAGGACCTTGCGGCGTCGCTGTATGTCAAGCCCGAGGAGCTTGTGCAGGAGATCCAGAACCAGGAGCAGCAGAACACTATGTTCAGCGGTCACGAGTTCTACGACGTTCTCCGCGAGGTGGCAAAGACCACAACGGATCCGTCCACAAAGGAACTTATAGGAAACCTTCTGAAGTCCATCAACTTTGCTCAGAACAAGAACGAGATACTCGGCGCGCTGCGTGCGAATATGAAGTTCCTGTCGGAGTACTTCTCGCCGAACGAGAAGCTCTCTGCAAAGCTGCTGAATCTTTCCCAGGAGTGGGGCGCGGCTGACGCGGATAAGTACTTCAACTACCTCAAGGGCGAGACCCTTGCGGTGATGAAGGACGTCAGCGGAAGCCTTCTGAACGACGAGCGCACGCAGATGCTGATACCGCTTATCACGCACAATCTGTCGCGCTATAACAACAGCCCGTACATGTGCAAGGAGTATTTCAACCTGCTGCTTTCGCAGATATCCTCGGGAACGCTCCGGGAATCGCTGAAGAATTCCTTCAACCGTCTGTATTCTGCGATATTCAACAAGCAGAAGATGACTGACCCGGGCGACGCCTCACAGGCCGCTGCCCAGCCGGAAAATTCAGCGGCTGACCAGGCGCAGGAAGTCCCTTTAGATAATTATACAACAAATTCACAACAAAATCAACCACTAACAGGAAATTCGACAGATAAAAATGAAAATTTAAATGCCGAAGGCGGCGAAATTCAGCATATCGACGAAAAATCCGGCGATGATATTGGCGAAAATGCCGAGGAACTTCCCGAACTGACCGGTTATGAGAAGCGTCTCAACGAGAGCATGAGCGAAAAGGGATACATGGCTGCGCTTAAAGACAGCGGTTATAACATCGAACAGCAGTTAGCAGCGTACAGCCGCGGACGTCAGACCGGATTGCAGACGCTCCACAATATGGTGAAGGGGCTGTTTATCGACGACAAGACCGGAGAGATGTCGGCGCAGTTCACCCAGGATTTTTCCAAGCTGCATACTATCCAGGAGGTCATAGACAAGCTGAACGAGGTGCTGCGCGCCATGCCCGATCTGCCGATAAGAGAGCGGCTGTATGGCGCATTCGTTGACGTCATCGACAAGATGGCGCTGAAGAACGAGCTTCCTCAGCACGGAGTGCGCCCGCCGGTAAAATCCGCTCTTGACAGTCTTACGGACTTCATTCAGGAAAACATCAACCACCCGGCGCTGAAATCGCTGGACAGTTTCAATGCGACGAATCTTCTTCAGAGTCTGCTGAATGCTCCGGGAGTATTCACGCCGCTTGCTCACTACATACTTCCGCTTGACGTGGACGGAACAAAGGCATTCGGCGAGCTGTGGGTCGATAACGACGAGAACAACCCGAACAACACTCCGGGGACGCAGCGTAACTACCATCTGTTCCTGACGTTCGACGTGGAGAGCATAGGCAGATTCGAGGTCGACCTGTATGCTCTCGGCGATGAAGTAAACCTGACGCTGCTCTATCCTCAGCGCTTTGAAAAGCAGATAGAGCCGATGAAAGACAGAATAAACAAGGTGGTAAGGAATGTGGGGTACAACACCCGGACGTTCGAGACGGCGCCGCTGAAAACTCCGCACAACCTTACCGAGATATTCCCGAAGATAGTCGACAAGCGGACAACGCTGAACACCCGCGTTTAAGGAGGTCATAACATGGAAAAGCACCCGAAGGCTCCTGCGAACAACAAGCGGCTGTACGGGCAGAACGCCGCAGTTGCATTGAAATACAATCCCGACATGAATTATGCGCCGGTGGTGGTGGCTTCCGGACTTGGCGAGCTGGCTCAGAGGATAGTCAACATTGCGGACGAGGCGGGCGTACCGGTCTACCGGGACGACAGCGTAGCGGCTCTGCTGGTAATGCTGAACGCCGGCGAGACCATTCCGAAGGAGTTGTATCAGATAGTCGCGGCGATATACGCAGAGGTCGTCTACACTGCCAACGACATGAGAAAGAAATAAACTGAAATGGGGCTGCAGGAACAGCCCCATTTCGATTGCTTATATCAGTAAGCTTGTAAATCTTACGCGTCCGAACCTGAATTGATCAGAGGTCGTCTGCGTCCTGGACAGGTTCGTCGTCAGGGTCGGCAGGTATGCCGGTGTACATTCCCTGGGGGTCGGTCTTGGGCGACGAAAGCTCAACGTCGGCGACTTTATAGGGCTTGGGCTTCTTTTTGCCGCCGGGATTTCCGGTGCGGTGGCAGTTTGTAAGATTGGTAGGATCCTGCATTGTTATCCCTCCATAAAAAATATCAGGCGCACTTCTCGGTGCGCCTTAATATTATCTGCATTTTTATCCGGTTAATGACTGGAATGTTTCGGGCGGGATATCTGCGGTTTCCTCTGTTGTGGTATGCTCCTCGGTTGATTCAGGCTCCGCAGGTTCGTTATCGGGTTCAGACGTTTCGCTTGTCGGCTTCGCTTCACGGGTCTGCTCGTCTATATTTTCTGGCTTTTTCGGAACGTAGCTGTTTCCGCTTGTCGCACGCTTGAGCGCATTTATCAGTTCGGGAGTGTGCCAGGTAAAGCTGGTGCGGTCGAATTCGCTGCCGTCGTCCCACAGGAATGTGGATATATAATTGTCCCGGCAGAGCTTTGTCAGCATTTCGCAGAAAAACACCCTGCTTGCCTCATCGCTTCCCTTTGCGCCGTATTCTGTAATTATGACCGGTATACCGTTGTCGATGAAAGTCGTTCGGAGATCGTTTATCTGATGTTCCATCCATTCCTGCTCGGATTTGTTTCCCCAGTAATTCTGAATGGAAGCGCGGCAGAACGTCTTGGGCGTGTAGTAGTGAACAGACAGAATACAGTGATTATCAATATCCTCCGGCATTTTGAACCGCGGATCGCAGGTTTTTGTGATGTCTGCGGCGTATCCGGCTATCACAAGATGGCGATACCCGTTGTTTCCGCCGTTGGAGCGCACGGTGTCGACAAACGCCTGGTTGAAGCCGTTCAGTATTTCGTACCCGCGGTCGCCGCCGCTGCCGACGAACTCTACTTCGTTCATGCTCTCAAACAGCAGCCGCTCGTTGTATGTGCGGAATTTGTCCGCGATCTGCGACCACAGGTTAGTGTATATTGACAGGGTGCTGCGGTAATCCTTTACGGCATTGCGTATCCAGGCGTCGTTGTCGTTGGCGCCGTCGTGGTACACGGTTATTATGACGTACATGCCGCAGTTGTAGGCATAATCAACCACCTGCTGCACTCGGTTGAGCCAGTCCTCGTCGATGTTTCCCGATTCGTCGATGTGTTCTCTCCAGGTTATCGGGAGCCTCACAGCGTTTATTCCGCTGTCGGTGAGCCTCCAGAACAGCTTTTCTGAGACTGCGGGATTCCCCCAGAATGTTTCGTCGATGGTCTGCCAGTCGTTTGGCGTGACATCTGGGATATAATCTCCGATAACGTTTGAGAAGCAGCTTTCCAGAGAATAGCCGAGATTCCATCCAATGCGCATGTTCATCACAATTTGCTGAGCGGACATGCTGAGCATGGACGAAGGGCGCTGATAGCCTTCGATGTCAATATCTGGAGTTCCCCCGGAAAACACTTTGTCTGGAGTCAGCGGCTCCGACGTTTTGGAGCTTTCAGCCGAGCATCCGGTGAGCATAAGCACCGCCAACAGCAGAGCGGCTATTTTCTTCATCGGCGGCACTTCCCTTCATGTGTTGGTTAGTCAGGACTTCATTTAGATTATAGCACAGTTAAACTTTATTGTCAACGCAGCGACTTGTGTGGGGTGAAAAGCTCTCCTCAGCATATATCAAAGGAGAGCCTTTTACATATTCATATTGTTGCTATAAAGCGGATATAAAGCGCGGGGTGTTGGCTTCGTTTTTGATCACGATTATCGTTTTTGAAGTATCAGCTCCATCGAGCCGCTGTATCTATTGCTGATGTCGTAGCGTCTGACATCAAAACCTATTTTATCAAGCATGGGTTTCAGACCATTGAACGAAAAATAGGTGAAGTGATTCATCTGATTCCACATCGGATCGTTAAAGCCATTCATGCGGGTAAATGCGCTTTCATAATTTGGCGTTGACAGCCATAGAATTCCATCTGGAGCCAGCATGTCATATGCTTTTTCAAGCGCTCTGACCGGCTCGCTGACATGTTCGAGTACATCGCCCATGACTATAACATCATACTTTTTGCTGGTTTCGTATTCAAGAAAATCCGCGCATTTTATATTAACGCCGAGTATTCTTGACACGTTTTCACAATCTTCACGGCATATTTCTACCGCTTCTGCCTGATATCCCATTTCCAGGGCGCAGGCAAGCATTTCACCGCACCCTACGCCTATTTCAAGATAGCGAGAGCCGCTGTTGTGAAGCTTGATGTTATTGAACATATCAGAATATACCGACGGGTGGTGAAGCATTGGCAATGTATGAGAGCTGTTATTGGTGTAGTGGCCGTTTATCACGGATCTTGCCTGTATCGGGAAGTTATATGCGTAGAGATTGTGGCAAGATATGCATTTCATCCACAGTTTAGCAGGAGCAAAGCTTGGATTTTTGAATTTTGCCTGATCTGCGCAGTAATAAGGTTCTGACTTATTTGAGCCGCATATGGGGCAGATAAGGCTGATCGAATCCCGTGACTGTTCGGGATCATAAGTGTATCCGCAGCCGTTATAGAGAGTATCGAGGAGATTCGGATATTTCCGGAAATCCTCCATGATAAGATCGTAACATTTTCTCGGTTCAAGTGCGCCAAGAAGAGTCGCAGCGAAATAATGTGCGGTAACGTCTGTAAGGCTGTCTCCCTGACAGAAATCCACCAGCATGCTTATGCATTCCTGATCGCATGTTTTGTCGGTATCTGCGTCTGCCATCATAAGAAGAAAACCGACTTTAACAGTGTGGACTGCCGAGTCATACCATTCGGCGTATCTGCTGTCGGTCATGCGCTGGCGGATAGTCAGTTCCTGCACCAACTTTGCGGACATGCTGCTGAAATTCTGCTGGATTTCCGCAGCGCGTATACAATTGTCAGCAATATTTTCAGACGTCAGCATTATCGCACCGGACATATCCATGGCTGAATAACTGCCTGTGTGGTAGTCCGCGTCTATTTGGTTCAGCCCGTTTATGATTTCCCTGAGCTTCATAAGAGCATATGTTTTTCCTGCCATTTTTGTTCCTCCCTGGCGGTTTACTGAGCCATTTTAAGTTTAAGCTCGCTTATTTCCGGGTCGTTCGGCGCTATGCCTGCGTATTCATCCAGAAGCTGTGATGCCTGCTGGAACTCTCCGTTATCTATGAGCTGCTTGATGTTTTCCTTTACCGTTTTTGCGAGAATATCCATTTCGGTGACTTGTCTGGGTTTGTTGGTGTCAGCAAGCTCTTTGTTTATTTCTTTTGTAAGAGCGGCAACGATAGGCTTTGCCGCTGGGTAGGTCTTTAGCAGAAGTTTCATTGCAGCGGCGCACACCTTGTAATTCTTCTGTTTCCTTGCGGCTATTATATTGTTCGCCATCGCTGCGCCGAGTGCCTGCGCGGGAACTGAATCAAGATCCTCAACGGTCTCGCAGAATCTTGAGCCTGCTTTTGCCCAGGCAGCCATAACAGCGGATATATCTTTTCCCGCTTCTATCATTATCTGCATTATTGTTTCAAAAACGCGGAGGGCGGACAGAAGCGCCTGCGGCGAGGTCTGTTTGTCAACGTCGTAAGCTGCGGCTGTGTCATACATGTCATCGAACAGATTACGGCAGAATACTGCGGCGGCGTGGAGATCAAATGTATCTCGAAGCAGCGGGGTGATATCCACGCTTTCCTTCAGCATGAAATACAGCAGCTCATAATAAGCGCCGTAGCCGTCGGCGATCATTTTATGCATAAGAGCGCCGGCGTTTCCTGTTTTGAAATGCTCCTCCAGCATATTGAGAAGCGCTGACAGCATGGGGTCGTTTTTGTACAGCTTCTTGAAATAAGCGATCTCCTCCAGCGGATTTTCGTTGGTTTCAATGCTGGAGCGGACAAACGCCTGCAGCAGCAGTCTTCCTTCGTCGTTGAGCTGTTCGTAGAGCTGACCCGCACGGTTGTACGTGCCGGTATTGGTCATGACCAGGAACTCTTCACGCATAAGCTCCTTTATATTAGGACGGTCATATAGTTCGGGAATTTTTACGATTTTAAGATTCTGGGCAGCGATCTGATATTTCTTTGTTTCTATGCAGCACTCCAAGAGTTCAATAAGCGCATTGGCAAGATTGTGTCTGACTGCAACAGCAAAGCAGTAAACAAGCATATCCGGAGATTGAAGCTTTCCGTTTTCAATGCTCTTATATATTCTGAAGAACTCGAGGTAATCTGTGATAGCCTCATCGTTACGGCGAAGCGCTTTAAATGCCACTGCCCTTAACAGGTGCATTTCGGCGTCTGTTCCGAGTGTGCCAGGTTTGATATCTTCGGGGAGGTTAAAGTACTCCTCGGCGATTTCTATGATTTCGTCCCATTTGTTCTTTCGGAAATATGATGCGGCTTTTTCTCCGTAGAAGGCGATGAGCACAGTGTAATTTTTGAGTTCACGGCATTTTTTCATGCCAATGTCCATGTAATAATCGGCCTTCTCGTCAATATAAAGATTATAGCTCTGATAAAGTTGGAGATAAAGGAGCGCGGGCGGATTGGGTTCGGATTTCAGACGTTCTTCGAGCAGTTTTGTGTTTCGTTCACTCTTTCTCTTCTGAAGGTCCCCATCGCTTATGTAGCCGAAGTGATCAGCTATATCATCAAGGATTTTGGTTGGCGCCTGGAAATTCTGAAATGTCTCGTGCACGGCATATTCAAAGCGTGTTCCGTCCATACGTATCATTCTGGGTGAAAGAACATCGGAGTAATGCTTCATGTCGGAATTGTCATAATTCCTTATCGTATAGCGTGCAGACCTGTACTTCTTGTATTCACCGCTCTTGAAGAAATGAATAATATCATTGCAGGACTTGAATATCTCATCTGCGTCAAGGAACATGTACCACTCGCCCTTTGCGCGATCGAGCGTTGAGTTTCTTGCTGCGGCGAAGTCGTTGATCCACTCGAAGTGGAACACGTTGTCGGTGTATTTCTTTGCTATCTCAACGGTGCTGTCCGTAGAGCCGGTATCGGCAATGATAAGCTCGCTGTTTATGCTGTCAAGAATGGGCTTTATCGCCGCAAGGCAGCGGTCGAGGTATTTTTCCTCATTTTTGACTATCATTCCTATTGATAACTGCATTGTGTTTCCTCCGTCAGATTATGTGGTGATTTTCAGCGTATTCCTGTATGCGCATATAATCGCTCATTACGTCCACTTCTCCCCAGAAATGTTCGGATATATCCTTTACAAATATCGGGTAGCGAATACAGTTGTCGTAGATGACGTTTTCCCACCACAGGTCGTAGACCTCGCGTTCGACTGCGTCGTTGAGAAGATTGCAGAAGGTCAGCACGAAGTCCTTTTTTATTCTGCCGATTCCGACATATTCTGTGTGTTTTTTTCCATCTTCAAGGTTTTTGCCAAAACTGTTTATAAAGCTGTCCTCTGTCAGTTCAAAGCAATAGTCGCCAACTGATCCGCGAGTCTTATCGCCAAGCATTACTATGCGGTGGTCGTCTTTGAGGACTTCATTTAGGATATCCTCCTGCCAGAACACATCTGCGTTGCAGAGGATTATGTCATCTTTGCTTGAGAGAAATTCCTTTGCAAACCACAGGGACGCCATGCTGTTTGTGACCTTGAAAAAAGGATTGAAGTAGTATGTTACCGGCAGACCCTGAAGCGCGGAATATATGTCGTTTTTCCTGTACCCTACTACAACGGCTGTGCTTATGCCGTTATCGGTGAGCATTTTTACAGTGTGGCGGATTATTGTGGTTTCGCCTACCGGCAGTATGCTTTTCGGCATTTCTATAGAGTTGTTCATTCGCCTGCCCATACCGGCTGCCATTATTACAGCTCTCATTTTAAATTCCTCCATTCAGCACATCTTTCAGTGCTAAGACCAGTTGCTCCTGATCCTCATGCGGGTGATAACCGATGTGACCGACACGCAGGAGCTTTTTCCCAAGCTCGCCGCCGTTTGGCGTGAGCGTCATTTCATGTTTATATCGCAATGCTTCGTAGACCTCTCCGGCGGTCACTCCGCTGAATACCAGGGGAGTCAGCGCGTTTGACAGAGGATATTCCGGTATGGTCACATGAGGCAGAACACGCACCTGGCTGCGGAACCATTCTGCTTCGGCTCTGACTGTGTTCAGCCGGTTTTCTATGCCGCCTTCGTCGTATTCTATGTGGCGCAGCATTTCGTTGAGTTCGTAGAGAACCCTTACCGCAGGGGTGAACGGAGTCTGTCCGCGCTCCTGATTTTTAAGGTGGTCGCTGAAATCAAGATAAAGGGACGGCGGTGAGATCCTTCCGATACGGTCGTGTATAGCGCGTTCGCTGAGGAGCACAAAGGACATTCCCGGTCCTAATGCAAGACCCTTCTGGGAACTTGTTATCAGTGCGTCGATACTGTATTTTTCAGCGTTAATATCATCTGCAAGAAATGATGATATTGCGTCTACTACAAGGAGCATGTCTTTTCTGCGGCAGAAGTCGGACAGCATGTTGATATCATATAGCTGACCGGTAGATGTTTCATGTATATTCACCAGCAGTCCGGTGTAAGCCGTGCCGGAATACTCCTCCAGCCTTTCACTGGTGAGAGATTCGCCGAAGCTCAGCGTAAGCACATCGTGCGGTATGCCGTGGAGCTCGCATATCTGTGCAAATCTGTGGCCGAACGATCCTCCGTCTATTATCAGCAGACGGTCGTCTTTGTTGAACAGATTGAATACGGTCGCTTCCATTGCACCGGTGCCAGACGCAGTAAGGAAAACTAACCGGCTGGTATCAGGTGCATGCATCTGTTTTTTCAGAAGCTCTTCCGATTCCAGCATCATGGCGGAAAATTCCTTGGTGCGGAAATATGGTATCTGACCGGCGGCGGTCTTTAGGGTGAATGGGTACATCTCGACCGGGCCTACCGTGAATAATTTCATGTTGCTCATCTCCGTTTATAAGGATATCAACGTTTAAGTATTGCATACCAGCGGTCGCTGTCGTTGTATCTGGTGCCGTTTATCTCCGGCGGAAAATATGCCTGTTCGGCAAAATGAAAACCCTGCTTTGTGAATATGCTGTATAGCTTAACGTATTCTTCAGCGGTTCTGTATATTGCGCTGTAATCGCTGTCCAGCTGGTCGGAATGTATCTGATCCAGAGTCAGGCGCGTTCCTAAACCGACTGCGTCGCCAACGTACATAACGCACTTGTCGTTCAGAAGGTCGACTAGTCTGGTCAGGCATTTTACAAGCTCGGTATCATTTATATACATGCACACGCCCAGCATGATCACGCAGTCGAATTTTCCGCCGAAAAAGCTGTCAGGCTTGCTCATCAGTTCGCTGAATGACGCGCATACATATTTAGCCTGGTCACTATATGCTGCCGTTCTTTTTTCTGCGGCGGCGATCATCTCCGGAGCGAAATCTGCGCCCAGATACCTTCCGCATAATGGAAGCACCATTTCGGCAAATCTTCCCATTCCGCAGCCTATATCCAGTACTGCGCTGTTTTGGGTCAGATCAAGCCTGGGCACTATGTATTCCCGGTCAAAGCGGCTTCTTGTGTCAGCCTGTTCAGGATTCTGCTCGCCGTTTACTACTGCTGACAGTGGATTTTTCATTGACGAGGCGAGCGCGGCTCGCTTGTTGTAAAATCGCGTACTTCCTGCTCGTTTATGTCTGTTCTGGTTCCGTATATTCTGTTGCTCATCTTAGTCTCCGTTTAAGCCATTCCTATAAAGCAGACCGTATTATTGGGTATCAATATCACGCCGTTTTGCTGATGCTGTTCGAAGAATTCTTCAAGCGCTGTGCGGTAATTGTCAAATTCAGGGTCTCCGGATTTGGGAGCATAGCTTCTTGATATGCGATTGCCGATAAACTGTTCTTTCGTAAACATGAGGTCATTCGGGTAGATTTCCCTGCGGCTGTTGGTCAGATAGTTCTCTGACATCACTTTATATTTCTCGTCGCTTACGCTGAACTGTTCATTATTTGTAAACAACGAGCGGTACTTTTCGCAGTATTTCATATTCAGCTCATGAAGTCTTTGGACTGTCGATGTTTTTTTATCTGTTAAATTCCAAACGATCATGACCTTGCCGTCAGGACGGAGTATCCGCCTGCATTCTTCGCGGAAATCATCGGGCTGGAACCAGTGGAACGATTCTGCGGCGGTTATCAGAGATACGCTGCCGTCAGGAAGTCCGGTGTGTTCAGCGGGGGCGCTTATTATCTCGGCTCCCGGAGCGGTTTCGGCTATTCTGGAGCGCATATCTCCGTTCGGTTCAACCGCTGCTACGCGGCAGCCAAGCGACATAAGCTGCTCGGTGAATATGCCGGTTCCGGCTCCTATATCCGCTATCAGGCTGTCCGGAGTCAGCGCTGTTTCGCGTCGGATAAAGTCCAACACGCCCTGCGCATACCTTGGCCGGCACTGCATATATACTTCAGCTTTTCCGCTGAAAATGTTCTCGTTCATTTTTGTCCCTTTCGGTGCGCCTGCTTTTTCAGGTATTTTCTTACTACCTGACGATTTGTGCCGTAGATGTATTTTTTGATAAGCAGCTTCAGCGGGGGTCGGCGCATCCACTTCCGTTTTATCCGCTTGAATTCCATTTTGTCTAAATCGCTGAGGAATTCCTCCCGGCGTTCATTCATTGCTATCGGGTCTCTCATGCGGTTCGCGTATTTGACCACGGTATCCATATCCAGTTCCCGAGTAGTCATTTGCTGTTTTGCAAGCTCAATGGCGGTTCTGCCCTTTTCTGTGCTTGGTATCATTACTGATGAACCGTGATTGTCGTTATAAAGCTCAGGGCAGAATATATGCACGCCCCACAGATCTCCAAGCGTGATGTCTGAGCAGCGGCGTGAAGTGGTGTACCTGCACTCATAACAGGACGGCCGCGACATTATGTGCTGCATCCAGATATCAAAGAACGGGTTTACCCAGCGGTCGATAGTAATGTGCTTCCCATTTTCAAACGTCAGCGACATGACGTTGTAGTCCCATCTTCCGCCGTCCTTGTCGCGGTAATCGAGAGTTTTCACGCTGCTGGCGTGCTTTTCCTCCATATACTTAATAAAGCTGTTCTTATATTTGGGAGAGGGAACGCCCTCGCATATAACGTCTATAGTCAGCAGTTCCGGATATTCCTTGTCGCCCAGAAAGGCTCTGAGGCCTGCTATCTGGCAGGGCGTGCCGGTAAATACGACCTTTCTTCCCTCGGAAAGTAACCTTTTGCAGTCAGCGTATGCCGTACCTATCCGGCTCTGGTCGTACTTCGATTTGCGGAGCATATCGAGGTCGGAGAGGTCGGTTATATACCTATGTTCAGTTGTCAGTTTTTCCGTCTGAGCGGCGCCGAATACGGCATAGGAGCTTCCCGTACACCAGGCTTTGACGAGAGCGGTGAATGCACCGCCGGACGTGCTCTTTTCGAGTACCTCGCGGTCGTTGACGTATCCGCCGGTAACGCGTTCGACTTTAGGGTAGAGCAGGTCTTTCGTCATTGGACACGCAGCCCGGCAGAGTCCGCAGTTAACGCATTTTTCGCGGTCGATGACCGGATATGCGAAGCCTTCGGCGTCGTATTCCATGTGCATCGCGCCTTTTCCGCAGACCTGAACACAGGCGGAACAGCCGGTGCAGCTTGCTTTGCGGCTGTTATCAAGGTATGTATCCATCAAAGCTCAAGCGCTCCCTTCAGGTAATCCAGCGATTTTTCGCGTTCGGCGTGGAATCTTTCCCACACCTGGTCATAGTCGATAGCGGGCAGTTCCTGAACATTGCTTCCGCAGACAAGGCGCTCAGGTATTCCCGCTGTGCCAAGAACATTTTCGATTTTATTCGAGCACGCCGGGCGTGTAAATACATACAGATCACGGCGGAACTGCATGGCAAATATTGCTCCGTGGAAGGAGTTGGTCACAACGCATTCGGCGTGCTTAGTCAGACCGAGGAACTCTTCAACGCCTGTATCGTATGCCATTTTGTGCTTATAAAAATTCTGTATCCGCAGACTGATCTCGACTACTTTTGCGCCGCGTTTTCTGGCAATGCGGTCGGCAAAATCCAGAAGATCCTTGTCGTAGCGGCGGGAATATACCAGAATATACGGTTTGTTTATCCTGGGTTCAGCGAGTATTTTTTCGTAATCTTCGCTGTCAAGGAGCAGAGTTGGGTCAAGGGTCTGGGTTATCGGCTTTTCGGTGCAGTCCTGGATTATTCCTGCGCCTTCCTTCTCGCGCAGCGCAATGCTGTGGAAGTTACCGAGGAGCCGTGTAAGTTCGCTGCGGTCGCTTTCCTTGAATGCATATCCTCCGGTGCTTGGCGAGTAGGAAAAATTGTGCTTCCCATGCATGCAGTCGTAATCAGCAAAGAAGCCTTTGTCAAAGCCCTTGGTTTCTTCTATGTCCCAGACTGTGTCGCTTCCGCAGATATACCCGTCGAAATCAAGTTCATTGAAATTTTGTGAGGTATAGACCTTAGGAGTTTTGCGATAGTTTTTCTCCCAGAACGCGTCAAATTTCCGGTTAGCACGGTGTATTGCAGGGTAGCTGAGGCGGCAGCCCAAACGCGACAGGAAACGGCTGTCCTGCATGCTCTTCAGCGGGTCGTCGATATCGGTGAGAAGCAGCGGGTCGGTGCGGTAGTCAACAACAGTGTTGTCAACACCGAGCTTGTTCAGCGCCTGCTGGAGCGCATAGCATTGCAGCATCGCGCCGAAATTCACGAAGTTGTAGTATTTCGTTTGCGTTACTATGCCGTATCTGCGTTTTGTTTCCATAAGCTCCTCCGTCAGCCGCCGATCACCTGCGACTTTATCATTCGGTGTATCTTTGCGCCGTTGGATATGTAGTCTGCGCCCGGACGCTCTGTGTGCTTCTTGGGGCTTGCTTCTATCCATTCTTCAAGGGCAGAGCGGTCGTTTCCGGAGATATCCTGATACAGTACCGGCAGACCAAGCTGCTCAAACTGAGTGCATACCGAGCTTATGTCGCCATATATCATATCGCTGAGATAGATTGCCTTGAGCGTATCCGGCGTGTCGTCAAATATTCCGCTTTGGTCTGCGATGAAACGGTTCTTGATGTTCATATAGCCGTTCATCAGGGCGGGCGTCATGCTGTGTATCGTGCTTTCCATCAGGGGGTGAGGGCGCCAGAGAAGAACGCAGTCGCTGCGCTCCTTAAAGAAGTTAATCACCATCTGGAGCTTGCTAAGATACTGCTCCGGAGATTTCAGCAGGCCGGTAAGGCTGGTGTTATAAAACACCACTTTCTTGTTCTCCGTTAGTTTCAGCCATTCTTCAGGAATGCCGGTGTTTTCAGCAGTGAGAGACAGCATTTTGTCGATTTTCGGGGAACCGGCTACAATGAACTTTTTTTCCGCTTCCTTTCTGGTGAGCAGGTCGCCCCCGAAGCGCGAAATAAACGCTTTGACATGCAGGTCGTGCATGTAATCCGTCTGTGTAACGACGCGGTCCAGATTTCTTACAGATGGCGGTGTGCAGAAAGGAATACGCGTTTTGACTTCTTCTGCGTTCTGCGGGTCGAATGGCTTCCAGACGAAATACGGAACATACACCAGCATATCGGTGTGTTTTTTCAGTTCTCCGGAATAAAAACGCGGGTCTACGCTTGTGACGAGATTTTCACCGTCGTATGGGTTGTGTATGTATATGATATCGGGGCGTCTTTCCTCAAGGTCGTAGTTCTCGTAATGTATAACAGGCACGTCTTTCGGGAATTCTCTGCCCTCATAATGGAAATCGCCGAAGCTGTGGTCGGGATTCCGGTCGTAATATGGTATGGGTACGACATATGCGTCGCAGTCCGGGTCGGCTGAAGCTTCACGCCAGATAGATTCGAGGGAATCCCACATGCTGGACTTATACGGCATGAATAGTATCTCTAATTTGACTTTTATATCGTTTTTCAAGCTTTTCTCAGCATTGTTTAATTTTTCTTCTAAAAAAGAAAACGCCTTGTTTCCGGTCATATCGGCAATAATGCCCTCATGAACCTGATACAAAGCCTCGCAGTATTTTTCCAGATATTTCACCGCCGATGTACCGTCGCCCTCGAGGTCGTCAATAGTTGTGCCGATATCAACCGCTGCGTCCTGGCACTGAGCCATGAGAGCAAGCGCTTCCTCATGTGAGCCGCGGGTCATGAGCTTCTTTATTTCGCGGTGCGCCTCGTGGAGAGAGTCGAATATTTCAAGTAGCAGTTTTTTATGTGCTTTTCTCATTTTTATCACCTGTATAATAACACAAAACAGCCCCCCGGAGAGACCCCCGAGGGGCTGAAATGCTATTTCGCTGTCAAAACAGCGCCGTTAAGCTGCGTTCAGGCAGCCATCGTCAATCCGGAAGGGATTAGCCGAGGAGCTGGAGAACGGACTGCGGCTGCTGATTTGCCTGAGCCAGCATGGACTGAGCTGCCTGCTGAAGGATGTTGTACTTGGTGTAGTTGAGCATCTCAGAAGCCATATCAGTATCACGGATAGTGGACTCTGCGTCAGTCAGGTTCTCGTTAGTTGTGGTCAGGTTCTCGATCTTGTGCTCCATTCTGTTCTGGATAGAACCGAAGGTTGCACGAACCATGGAAGTCTTGTTGATAGCGTTGTCGATCTTATCGATTGCAGCGTTAGCGTCTTCCTGGGTTGCGAGAGAGAGCTGGTCAGTACCCAGACCTCTTGCAGAGATATCGAGGTCAGCCTTGAGCTCGCCGATACCGCTGGTTACATAGGAGAAGTTGAAGTCAACTGCGTCCTTGGAACGAGCGCCTACCTGCAGTGTGATGCTGTCAGCGTAGGTCAGGTTAGCGGAGCCGTGCTGATAAGAGTTAGGAGTGGAAACACCGTTGGATACATCGATCTGACCAACGGTGTTATTAGCGAGATTACCAACTACGCCAGCAGTTACTGTGTAGACCTGCTTCAGGTTGATGGATGTAGCGGTAACAGTTACCTTAGCACCATCAATTGTTGTTACCTGCGCGCCATTTGCATCGTACAGAGTAGCAGCCTGACCATTGTGAGCAACGGTGTAGTTCTTACCGTTAATGGTAACAGTTGTGGTATCCTTATTGATAGCGTATGTGGTATCAGCGGTGATCTTACCGTCAACCTTTCCAGCTGTAACCTTCAGAGAAGCAGTGTAGGAAGTGTTGCCGATAGTGGTCTTGCCATCGATAGTGGTCTTGCCATCAAGTGCGCCAGCCTTAACCTTCAGGTTAACGCCGTCTACGTTGATGGTACCGTTTGCGCTGGAGTCAACAGAACCTGCAACTCTGCCGCTGTAGGTAAGTGTGCCAGCAGGATCAGCATTCTGGGTGTAGGTGATGGAGGGGTGAGTAGCTACCTGACCGTTGTTGTTAACAATAGTACCGTCAGCCATTGTACCGCCGTTCAGGGCAACTCTGCCGTTGAAGTCGGTATCAGCGATCTGGTTCAGTTCGTCGTTCAGCTGATCGAACTCGAGCTGGATAGCGTCACGGTCGGTGGTGTTGTCGTATGTACCGTTAGCAGACTCGGAAGCCAGCTCCTTCATTCTCTGAAGGATGGAGTGTGTTTCCTGAGCAGCGCCCTCATAGGTCTGGATCATGGAGATACCATCCTGAGCGTTTCTCTTAGCCTGGCCAAGACCGCGGATCTGAGATCTCATCTTCTCAGAAATAGCAAGACCTGCAGCGTCGTCGCCAGCGCGGTTGATTCTGTAACCGGAAGAAAGCTTCTCAGAAGACTTCTTCAGACCAGATACGTTTGTGTTCAGCTTGTTGTACGCGTTGAGAGCGTTTAAGTTGTGCTGTACTACCATTCCCATAGTAATATCCTCCTTGAATTTACGCGCC
>ENA-UOJT01000640-UOJT01000640.1-human-gut-metagenome-genome-assembly--contig:-C15-NODE-640-length-24949-cov-69.608821_pt1 | contig 24949 bp, 22 predicted proteins | sample MGYA00242357_ERZ723904 | MGnify/ENA metagenome assembly ERZ723904 | reverse complement strand
TTGCTATTATACCCAGGGCGATGCCCTGGGCTAGGAGCTTTTGGGCCTTCAGCCCATTCTTGAACCACTTACGAAACTTCAATCCCTTATAAGCAAGTAGTGTGGCCTTCTATTTCGCCTCCCGCCGCTGCAACACCACCGGCCCTCTACCATCATAGTACAAGTCGTAGGTGGCATCGAAGGCACGGTCCTGCCGCCGCTCGCTGACGATGAAACGACAACCATCGCTATACCGTTGGCGGATATAATAGACCGCCGCATGATCCCTCAGTAGCACCAGACTATCCCCCACGAAGCAGATCTCCTCACCCCCCACGATCTCTCCCCGCCTATAAGGTGTGCGTCCAGTCAGTCGAGGGTCAAACGGGAAATAGAGGTCGCCATCTTTCTGAAACTGCATAAAACCTATCCTCACCAACTGCGGCTTGCTGTCAAAGCAGACCCCACTCTCGAGATCCACATAACAAGCACGTCCCTTCTGCTTGATATATAGATAGGCGTCGTCCAGCAGTTCCGCATGGTCATACAGCGGTTCCTCACCTCCAGCGATCTTCTCAAAATACTGCGTGCGCAGGAGAAACCTCCCCTCCCAGTTGCGCACCACCCGCAACCCATAGGCCGGAGGAAATATCTCCCGATAAGACCCCGTCGGTTTCCATCGCTGCGCCATCACGTCATAGACGAAAGCATTATAACTTTGCTTCCCGCTCCGCGTGATACGCACGTCAGAACACTCCTTATAGTCAGACAAGTGATAACCAGCCGTGACCTCCGCACGCACCGTATAGGGAAACATCCTGCGGTCCGCACACTGCTTCGCCTGCCTGTCAAAGGATCGCAACGTGCGTCGCCACCGCGCCTTCTCCTCTTTCCACGCCGCCAGCGTGATAGGCTCCAACCGCACGCCCCAGCCTGTCCGCAGACAGAGCGTCCCGTCCTCAGCCTCCAGCAGTACCCGGTCGTCCATCTGGTCCTTCACCACATAGATCCTTGGTTTCCCCTCCGTCGGCGGAATATAGTAGTCACGAAAGCGCAGACCGTCCTCCAGCCCATGGCGCAAAGCCCCTGGCGTCACGAAGTCCGTCTCCTGCAGCCGCCGCGTCTCTACCCGTGGGTAGAGGCGAAGCCCGTCCGCCGTACTAAACGACAGGAAGCCACACCGCCTCACCGTTGGCATCACGGCAAACCGCAGCCCATTGCGCAAGTCCATCCACGGACGATCCCGGTCCACCTTCCGCCGCGACGTCAGGCGGACAAAACCATAAGGCAGCAGTTCCACCTTCTCATACCGTGGCGGCAGCACCTCCGCGCCCTCCAGCGTGGCGACGCCCATCCTTCCAGCCTCATTCCGCACCACACGGTAGGCGTAAGCCGCCTCCAGTTCGTTGCGCTGCCCGTCGTGCGTCATCACCGTCACGAGTTCCGTCCGGGCGTCAGCCGTCTCCGTCCGTCCCGTGTCCCCCAACACCGAGAAGGCTGCATACACGCTTCGCTCCTCCGCCTGCTTGAGGTGGGCCTTGCCAGCCAGCGTCCCTTCAAACATCGCCTGCCAGTCCCGATCCTCCGAGGGCAGGCCAAACAGGCGGTACAGCCCCACGTTGTCCAGGATCAGGCAGTAGCGCTTCCCATCAAAGACACGCATGCCCCGCCCCACCTGCTGCAGGTATTTCGCCAGCGACAGCGTAGGCCGCGCCAACTGGATAAACTCCACGTCGGGACAGTCGAAGCCCTCGCCGAAGAGGTCCACGTTCACCAGCACCTGCGTCTCTCCCGCCTTAAACTGTTCAATCAACCGACAACGTTCCTCCCCTGGTGTCTTCGCACTGATCGCCACCGCGTCAATACCGTGTTCCCGATAGTACGCAGCGATATGCTCCGCATGCCGAATGTCAATCGCATAGACAATGCCCTTCTTCTCCCGCGCATAGCGCAGTACCGTGTCGCAGAGCCGCCCGATACTCGGCCTCACGTCCAGGCGCTCGCTCATCTCCCGCAGCGAGAAGTCGCCATCGGCCCCACGCCGCTCCAGCGACCGCACCACCCGCCAGTCCTCGTTGTCCGCCCTCACCGACATATAGTCGTAGAGAGACAAACGGCCCTCGGCGATAAAGCGATTGTAAGGCCACGACTGCAGCAGCACCTCGAAGAGGTCCGTGAATCCCCGACGCGTCAATCGGCAGGGCGTGGCCGTCAGTCCCAGCACCTTCGCCCCGGGACAAGCCTCCACCACCGCCTTGTAGGTCTTCGCCACGGCATGGTGGGCCTCATCGATCACCAGCAGGCCCGGTCTCTCCGCCAGTTCCCCCTCGTGCCGAGACAACCACTGGATGGAAAAGACCCGTACCCGGTCGCCCACGAGATCCTCCTCCTGCAGCGTCCCGACGATCTGTTCCACCAGTTCCCTGCGGTGCACCACGATCCACACCGTCCCCTCGTTCTGCGACAACCACGCACGCACACACGCCACCAGCACGCACGTCTTTCCCGTACCCGTCGGCATCTGAACCATCACGGATCGGTGCGACCCAAAGGCCTCACCCACCCGCCGTTTCATATCAAGCTGATAATCGTAAAGCTGCCTCTCCTTCATACCATTCTGCTTTAGCACAAACATCCCCTACGATTTATTTCTTTGGAAAATTGCGATTTCCAGCCAATTATTTCTTTGGAAAATTGCGATTTTCGACCAATTATTTGTTTGGATAATTTCTTTTTACTACCTTTGCACCTGAAATACAAGTAATTACGCATCACCATGTACTACAAGAGAATCATAGACCACTATTTATCAGAATGGGCTTCTCGCGACACGCGCAAACCTATTCTACTTCGAGGAGCACGACAGGTGGGCAAGTCCTCTGCTGTGCGTCATTTGGGCCAGCAATTCAAAAACTACGTAGAGATCAATTTTGAGATGGAGCCACAATACAAAGCCATCTTCAAGCCCGACCTCAACGTCAGTCGTATCGTCATGCAGATTGCTGCCCTGTCGGGGTCAAGGATAGAAGAAGGCGAGACGCTCCTCTTTATGGATGAGATACAGGAGTGTCCCGAGGCTATCATGTCCTTGCGCTTTTTCAAAGAGAACCTGCCCAAACTTCATGTGATTGCAGCAGGCTCCCTCTTGGAGTTCGCTCTTGCCGAACTGCCGACATTTGGGGTAGGCAGAATCCATTCTATGTTCATGTACCCAATGACCTTCGACGAGTTTCTGCTTGCCAACAAAGAAGACCTGCTACTCGAAGCCCGCAATGGAGCCTCTGCCCTATCCCCTCTTCCAGACCCCTTGCACGAGAGGTTGGTCAATCTGCTTCGCACATACATGCTTGTAGGAGGAATGCCCGAGTGTGTTGCCAAATGGGTTGAGACCCACGACTACCTTCTTTGCCAGGAAGTACAAGATGATATCCTTGTGAGCTATGAGGACGACTTTCCAAAATACAAGAAAAAAGCCGACGTCAATCTACTTCGCAACATCTTGCGTAGCGCAGCCATACAAGCCACAAAAAAGTTTGTCTATAGCAAGGTCGGCGACTATAAGAACATCGAGGTCAAGAACGCCCTCGACCTTCTCATTCTCGCAGGACTGCTCATTCCCGTCACCCATACCAGCGCCAACGGACTTCCATTAGGTAGCGAGGCAGACCATTCCTATCGCAAGATCCTATTTTTCGACTGTGGCCTTATGTTGCGCCTCTTGGGCATTACGACAGGAGACACGACCACGCTTGCCACTCAGATCCTTACCTCCACGGCAGCCGACCTTGTCAACAAGGGCACCATAGCAGAGCTTGTCGTAGGGTTGGAAATGCTTCACTATATGCCCCCCAACCTGCGCCATGAATTATACTATTGGGTGCGCCTGTCCAAAAACTCATTAGCAGAAATCGACTATCTGCTACCATCCCACCTTCAGATCCTACCTATCGAAGTCAAGGCAGGAAGCCAAGGCGGCATGAAAAGCCTATGGTCGTTCATGCGCGAAAAGCACCTCACGGAAGCCATTCGCTGCTCATTAGAAAATTTCGGATCGTTCAGCCACACCGACAAAGAAGACGGAGATACCGCCCGCCATGTCAGCGTCATCCCCCTCTATGCCGTTTCGCAAATAATAAAAATCACGACCTCAGATCGAGTGTAAACCACGCCCATGGATTTTATGCTGTACAATTATCCTTCAGCATAAAATCCATGTACTCATGCCATTCCAAGTCCAAGCCTCGAAATCAAAAGAAGATTACCTCAAAGCGTGACAAGCATAAACCCCACCATCCACCATGCTGGCGGATCGCACAAGAGCCTATACCCATTTCTCCAGATAACAATTAAACTCTTCTATGCCTAACACTTCCACTTTCGGAAAAGAAATGTTTTTCAAAACCCTGAAATGCTTATCCTCAGAAACAATACACTTTGCATTTGCAACTATGGCACAATCTACAAACTTATTGTCATCTTTATCAGCCTCAATCAACCCAAAAGAGAAATGAGGATCTTTACGAATCACATTGGGCCTACTCAATATAGCATAAACAATAGCCTCAGAAACCTGAGGGGAAATGTTGCGGGATAAAACTTCAGAATACTCCTCTATAATTTCATTGGATACACAAAGATTATAATCGCCTCTAAGAAAAGCATCCCACACCTTGCGGTAAGGACTTTTTGGGGCAATTGAAATAATCAAACAATTTGTATCCAGCACAATATTCATAATCTAAAGATTACAAAGTTGGCTTATTGTATGGAGTACGCTCATGGAGATGACGAAAACTCTCAATCCGTTCTTCATTCAAGGTTCCCTCATTCCACATTCTATCTAATTCAGCATCAGCCTTCTGAACAAAATAATCAGAGATCACCTTGTTCAAATCTTGCAAAGCCTCAGGCGTCTTGATAAACGACAACATATCGAGTATTTGCAATTGTGCTTGATTCATTGTTGCTAACTGGTCCATAACAATCCTGCTTAATAGTTATCTTATGCAAAGATAGTGCAAAAGATTCTATTCTCACAAATGTTTGAGCAAGAAAGTTACTCAATTTAACCTTCCACAACAATTCATCAACTCACGCCTTTCATACGATCGACTCTTTGATGCAGTCCACGATATAGCGGACGTCATCGTCCGTCACACAGGGACCCGCAGGCAGACAGAAACCCACCTTGAAGAGCTGCTCCTCGATACCGTTGGTATAGACCGGCGCACCCTCATAGACCGGCTGCTTATGCATTGGCTTCCACAGCGGACGACACTCCACCCGCTTCGAGAGCATAAACACGCGCAGCGCCTCGATATTCTCATTGGGCTGGCAGTCCGTCACAGCCGTGTCCACCGCATGGATCACACCCGCGGCACCACCCACGGCCGTCTTCACCACCTCCTTGTAAGCATTCTCCTGCCCCTGGATCCTCACGTCCTCGTCCAGCGTCGCAGCACAAAGCCAGAAGTTGGCGTCATAGCGAGGATCCGCCGGCTGCCGATGGATATGCACGCCCGGCACCTCCGCCAGCAGCTCCTCGTAGAGTCCCTGCACATGCTTGTGGTGGGCAATGTGGTCGTCCAGCACCGTCATCTGTCCACGGCCAATTCCCGCACAGACGTTCGACATGCGATAGTTGTAGCCGATCGCCGTATGCTGGTAGTAAGGATAAGCATCCCGCGCCTGCGTAGCATACCACATCACCTCGTTGGCCTCCTCCGCATTGCGACAGACCAGCGCACCACCACCCGAGGTAGTAATCATCTTGTTACCGTTGAACGAGAGCACACCATAGCGGCCAAACGTGCCCAGCACCCGGCCGTCAAAGCGCGATCCCATACCCTCGGCAGCATCCTCCACCACGGGAATGCCATACTTCTCCGCTATCGCCATGATCTCGTCGATACGGTAAGGCATGCCATAGAGCGCCACGGGCACAATCGCCTTCGGCAGGCGGCCCGTCTTCTCCTTGCGGTCAAGGATCGCCCGCTCCAGCAAGGCCGGATCCATGTTCCACGTCTCCTGCTCCGAACCCACAAAGACCGGCTTGGCCCCGAGATACGTGATCGGGTGAGAAGAGGCACAGAACGTGAAACTCTGCACCAGCACCTCGTCGCCAGCCTTCACACCACAGCCTATCAACGCCAGGTGGACGGCAGCCGTGCCAGCCGAGAGACACACCACCTTTCTGTCCAGATCCGCGGCGCCATCCTTCCCGCTGTTGACAAACGCCTCCAGGTCCGCCTCGAAAGCATTCACGTTCGGGCCCATCGGCACCACCCAGTTGGTGTCAAACGCCTCCTTCACATATTTCTGTTCCAAACCCGCCTCACTCATGTGGGCAAGACAAAGATAAATCGTTTTTCTTTCCATAGTTGAAATAATATTTTTAGTACAAATGATGATTCAATACAATGCGTCCTCAGCCCCATACCATCACGCCACCATAGCCACCCCCACACGCTGCAAGGATGACATACCGACTTGGCGGAAAGCACCAAGGATCAAAAAATAAAAAAAGAATTGAATAGTTCCCCATCGCAGTATCGCTCTGCGCTACGCCGCCACTCGGATGGGGATAAAGATCATTGAGGTCAAAGCGCGCAACTCATCCTTCCGCGCCTCCCGTTTCGTTCATATTTTAATAGCCTCAACAGCAGGTCCTGTTTTAAACTCCAGCCTGCAATTATACCTTGCTATAAACTTTTTCTTTGCTCGTTCCGTAATAGAATTACCCGTATTGCTTGGTATCTTGCGACCAATGATTCTCGCCTGTCTTTCTTTGACGGCAGGATCCTTAAACAAGGGATTAGTCAACGTTGCCTCTACTTGCTCTATCGCATGTTGAATATTACCACCTTTCAACTCTACAAACAATTCAAACAGTGCCAGATTGTCCAAATCAACCAAGATCAACTTATCACACTTCAGGACACGAAGATCCTTGATGACGCCGCCATCTATCCCATACACTGCAGACATACACTCTTTCGATAACACGACTCTATACGTCTGCCCACGCTCACCTACGGATAGACTTTTTCTCTTGTCCCACCTTTGTTCAGGTTGTCCCTCGGCGCTATTCAACCTATCCTTCAGAGTCTCCATAGACGATTGAGTTTAATTCAAAAGTATAACTATCCACCATTTCCGAGACAGAGTCCAAGAAATCACCCTTTATAAAATCATACTCCTCATCGACAATGCTCTCAAAACGACCGTCCTTAATGCAATATGCCGAGTAAGAGCCATAGGGAAGAACATATTCCTCAAGCCCCAACTCCCTGACCCTCTCAGGAGATTTGCCATAAGCCACCGAAGCCAACATCATAACATTCAAAGCCGTCAAGACGTACGGACTGTGCGTTGTCAAAAACACAGTACTCTTATATCCCGTAGGTTTCTTTTCCATCTGCTTTAAGAGGCCCACCAACAGCTTGACAAGCTCAAACTGAGCCTTTGGAAACAAGTTCTGCTCCAACTCTTCAACAAACATGTGAAACGACTGGTAAGATGACCGATTCTGGAAATTATTCCATTCCGTGAGCAGAACCTTTACATTTTTAGGATCCAAATTGTCAAATTGCTTCAAATACTCTGCAGGACTCTTTTTGGCCACAGTTCCCACCTCAGCCGCAAGATAAGTAGCCAGCACCTGTATAGGCAAAGCCGACTGCACACCACTCGAAGCATAATACGGCTTGATTTTTGAGCGGCCATCGGCAAGAGTCAAAACATCACCGTTCTTGGCATCAAAGTGATACTTCATTCTGTCAACAAAAACCAAGTTGAGCGGATGCGCAGCATCAAACTGCGCCCGTGCCTCCCCCCATTCCAAAATATAATTGAACAACACATCAACCTCCTTTGACCTGTACAAATTCTCGATATTCTGGATAGACGACAACAAATTGCGTTCCGAAGGCAAGAAACTGATTTTTAGATTGTGCTTGTTTTCCGCAAAGTTGGCCTTTCTTACTATCTTCGCATTCCGCTTCTTTCCGTCCATCTCTATCTGGATAGCAGGGCCATCATATTTTATATAGCTGCTATCCGACAGAAAGTCGTCATTGAGATGATGAAATTTCTTCAGTTCATTCCAAAAGCGATAATAATGCGTGTACTTAGAAACGATCCCCTCCCCACCTATCATCACCTGCTTTTCGAGCCAGCAGCAAAAACACAGAATCTTCATGAAAGTACTCTTTCCAGTGCTCTGCTCGCCGATCAACAACATAACTTGAGAAACTGGAACATTTCCCGTTTCCACCAAAGGTCCAATATTTCGTATTTCTATTGTCTGCATGACGTCTAAGTTTTATGCAAAGATACAAATAAAATCAGAGAAAAAACTCCTTTAGAAGAATTATTTGAAATTCGGCACAAAGACGCAAGTTTTTTTCTGTCGAGCCAAACTGCTTTCATCGAATACTTACTCCTCTGTTTTTGTCTATAGTCCACCCACCAGACAGTCGTACGCTAATGCAAACGTGTCCCTCTCAGTATCCCCATATAGAAAGTCCTCAAAACATGTATATGAAGACTGAAAGATTTGCCCATACAGCATATTGATTGTGCCAATATGCCAAACCATAGCATGATTGTATTGTTGCTCCGTACGCTTGTCTATCATAACGAGCGTCAAAACATGACACACGGCCTCCAACAGAAACTCATAAAACGAACAATGGCACTCTCTGTCCGGTCCAAAGTAATCAGGATTCTTGCAGCACAGCCTTGCAAGCCGTTCAAGAAGATAGAAAGCATTTCCCGCCGCTTCTTCTAGTTTGCCCTCTTCATGTAGCTTCATAAAGACTTGAAGCAATGGACTATATGCCAAAGCAGCCTTCTTGCCATCACTCCACGTGTCCGGTTCTATCCAAACCTTGTCAATCTCCTCACGCATAGTAGGATTGAACCCTATAAAACTGTACTTCTTCCACGACTTCACCGTGCGCATAGCAGCAGGATACTTGTTGGGATGATAACACTTGATGTCCTGCAGCATGTGTCCAAGAGTCTCTGCCATATACTTGGCATGCCTATACCGTTCTTCATCCGTCTCGCTGGCTGCATAGTCACAACAGACCGCGTACCATTCGTCATGCGGGAAGTCACTCTCCACTACATATTTGCGTCCGTCTATGGCCTTCGACCAATAGGTCAGATAGCGGATTAGTACGTCATGAGGCAATGCCTTCAGCTCTTCTACGACTTTCTGTATTTTCTTATCTACAACCAAATCGTAACAATCAGCTTCAGCGTTGTAGATGAAATCGAATGCGTCTTTGTTCATGTTATAGTTTTCTATCATTTATTGCTTCTTTGCACAAAGAAGACAACAATTCACACTTAATAACCGAATGAAAAGAACATTTCAACAACACGGCACAAAGGTGCAAAACTGTTTTTAAACGAACCATACAACTTTCACCGAATACTTACCATACAAAAGATTACATTTCCCTCATCAACTCCACAACGCCATTTGTCCAAATGGCAATATCATTGAAGAGGTTTGCTTCTATCTTGTCTGGTAAGAACTGCATAACTCTTGTCCGATCAAAAAGTATGCCAGAAGCATTTGCTGCCAATACTTCCCAATCTGTATCACAGGCTTCACTTACCATATAGATGCAAATGGGCGTAAATCTCAAAGGAGGTGATAGGTAGAGAGAACAGAAAGCAAGTGGACACATTTGACCTATTTTATCACGCCAACATGTCCCCGTCTTGCATTGTCCAAAAGCCACAAAATGTCCTTTTCTACTATCTTTGAACGGAATAAAAGCAACGAGATCTACCCCAGCATCCTTCTGATTATTCCGTACGTCTTCAGGCATTTTAAATTGATACCCCTTTTCAGAAAACTCATTGAGCATTTCGTTGACCTTTTCTTTAAAGCCTTTTACCCCATTCTCCGCCCCAGTTCCAAACACCATAGACTTAGAACTATGGCCGAAATAGTTGATTAAAATTTCGTTACATAAACGCTCAAAAAGAAGAGCTCCATCTTTCCCGTTGACTATTCGTTTGGATGACATATCCCAACGAGTTGCTAAAAGCAAGAAAGTATAGACGGTACGATAAAATTTGTGACAGTCTACATTGTCACATAGCGACAAACGTTCGCCTTTAAAGGGATACTTGTCGCCTATCAGATTCTGTCTTTCGTCAATTTGGGAGAGAGCGTCTGAATATCCGTCATACTCGTCTATTTCCGGTGTATCAACAGCGTCTTCGTCTTCAACAATACCATTATCCAGAGCTGCCTTCACTATCGAGAAAGATCCTTCCTCTGACAAGAGACAACTCACCTCCAAAAAATCAGCAATCTCCGCTTGAGTTGCTTTGGGTGATGGAAGATTTCCTATCTTATACGGCATACTCTACCTAGTCTATTGTACGTTGTTGCTCATCAATCCCAAGTGTTTTCTGTCGCTTTTGCTTCATGGCTTTATAAAGGAAATCAGCAGAGTCAGCAAGATTTATCACAGTTCTTAGCATGTCTTCACTTCCATCATAGTACGTCAGTTTGCCTAGGGCCTGTTGAAGTTTGTTCTGAGCTTCGACGATAGCACTATAGAACACATCGCTCCCGTCTCTACTTCCATCATACGCTACTTCAAGAGTGTTACCTGCCCGCAAAAGTTGAATAGCAGCAGGCTTCTCCAAGACTTGGCACAATTGGCGAATACCTGGATTTTGACTTTTCACCACTGCTGGCTGAGATTTTTTCCTACTACCGAGAATCCACACCATAACCTCCTCAAGTCTTTCTAGTTTGTCTTGAGGTACCGGGTACTGTTCAGCCTTGGTCAAGTCAAGACCGAGATATTTTTGCATGCTCTCATAGTTCATAGCAGTATATACATGTGAAAAGTAAAGACGATTACTATAAACATCATCTATCTTAAAATCAGTCATGCTATCTGCTTGCTTTAGCAGCATCAGCCCTTGATACAATCGCACAGTTATTTTGTTCGAATCGCCTATTTGTGAAGCAATATCTTCGAGCGCAACCCCATACTCATTGTGAACTAGAGCTATATACTGCGCCTTGGCGAATGAATCCCACTTAGCAGGACCGTTCACGTGCTTAAAACCGATATAGCGCCAAGCGTCCTGCCGCCTTTCCATCTCGATAACCGGTATTGCATTCGCTAAGCTCTTTCGAAATTTTTCTGATATTTCTCCGAACTTTTTCATTCCACCACTTTTGACGAGTTCGGGATGGAGTATAGCTTTAATGGCCGCCAAGCGGCGATTTCCTTCTATTACTATATACTTATCATCCTCCCTAACTACATACAAAGCTTCACTCTCAAAGAACCCACTGGCAAGAATTGACATGACAAGTTCTCCGATATCCATATTCTTCCAAAGCACATTGAGGATCTCATCCTCACTTTTAAGACCCTGAAACTCCACAAGACGTGGATTTTTCAAATCAAAATGTAGGTCATCAGCCTTGACTTGCTTAATTATCGTATCTTCTTTCTTCATAATACTTATAGAACAACAGGAGAATTCAACTCATTTATAGCTTCAGAGAATTTTAGTCGATCATCAAAGATGATCACTTCGTCTCCTACTCTATTGGAAGCACATTGCGACAATCTATATCTTACTTTACTTTTTTCTTTATAAAGATTTAAGACAAATTCATGATAATCATACGACACCATCCATAAGGCGCACATTTTTTTAACCTTTTCTGCCAAGATTTTATGATCTGCATCTTTAAAAGCATTCAAGTAAAGATCGGCCCCTTTTTGGTAATACGGTGGATCCAAGTACATAAATACATGTGCACATTTTTGTTCGATTGCATCCACAAAATCCACACCATTTTGGTTAGAAAGGTGTATTCGATGGGCAAACCGCGAAATATCTTCTATTCTTGCTACCAAATCTTCTTTATTAAATCTCACATCTATTTTATACTTCCCCTTCTGAGACATGCCTCCAATGGGACCACCCGATATGACTCCTGACACATTGGTCCTATTCAAGAAAAAAGTGGATTTTGCCAATTCAAGAGCATCCGCCACCTTATAGTTCCTCTGCACATCTTTATAATAGAGCCATTGTTGCACATCCACCTTTACCGTCTCTATCCAACTGCACAATTCATTTGGATAATTCAGTATGGCATACCACAAAGAATATATCGAAGGATCAAGGTCATTTATGAATAATTCATTTACATATTCATCCATCAGTAGCTTTAGTGCAAGACCAGCTCCACCGACATAAGGTTCCGCATAATCTATTCCTACCAAATCGTTTTTCTCCAACAACTTGGTCATGAATTTGAATATACAAGCTTTTCCCCCTGGATATCTTAATGGAGACCTAAACATACTACTTTCCATGAGATTCTTTTAACATCGCACCAACGAATATCGATATACACACAGCTTGATCGTGCGAGGCAGACGAAGTATAGTTATGCGCACCAGTATGCAGCAGCTGAGGAAGAGTTTCTTTTTTAACATTCTGCGACGAGAGTAGCGTAGCAATATCTCGCGAAAACTTTTTCTTAGCCGCTGGAGCATATTTTTCAATATAGGCCTTGATATCAGAAAAACCTAAATCTCGCATCGCAGTTTCGCACAACAATCGCAAAGCCATACGAAACAAAGCATATACATTAGGCGAGAACGGCTTATCTGCCGAAGAAACCATATTGTACAGCATGAGAATGTCACTATATAAGTTATTGACATCTCCAGGTTTAAGAATTAATTTTTCTCCAAAAAAAGAGATCTTTCCCCCTTGCGTAATACGAGTTTTTCTCTCTGTCTTTTTCTTCTGGACAGGGCGCACGACTCGTTTTTCCTCACCCTTTTCAGCCCCCACATACTCATGTTGTTCCTTTCCATTATTTGAACGGATGATATCTTTTACCCTCTGATCCAGAACCGCCAATAGTTTTCCACGGTTCGTTCGGGTATCGATAGTTTTGTCCTTAACCTTCTCTAGTATATTATCCAAAATGACGCCTACCTCATCATTAGAATGTGGCGTCATCATTTTCTCACTATCAAAACAGAAGCCCATTTTCTGAAGATTTGCTTTTGTCAACAACTCATTTTTCACAAAGCCTCTATTTAGTTCTGGATTACTGGAGATAAAGCCCCCGGTGCATTCATCCAACATCAAAAAAAAACTCTTCGGGCTTTTTTGGTATCTATAAGCAAAAATATCTCGCTCTAAGACACCCCAGGAATTCCTTAGTTTTACATGTTTGCGAAAGACGCTCTGCAAAGCTACCTTTTCCTCACACACATTACAAGGCAGCTCTTCTGGAACAGAAGGGAGTTCGTCACGAAGCATCCCCTCTACAGGAACCAAACCCAGCTTGATCTTCGCTAAAGCTACGCGACGATTACCGTCATAAACCACAGGCTTATGATTTTTATAAACAACAATAGGCAATTCGCTGTAATCATAATAGCCCCCCATTTCACGAGCTAGTTTCTTAAGATTCCACTTGCTTTTCGGATCCTCTACAGCACGCTTTATCACTTCAGCAGCAGAAACAGCAGACCCTATTGGATCTCGCGGATTTTCACTCCACAAGACCAAATCTCTTACTTTTATTGTTCTAATTTCTTGTTCCATGCGGCTCACCTTTACTTCAAAAAGTCTTCACATAAAAACTTACGGACCTAATTGCCAATGCAAAGATAGCATTATTCTTTGAATAACACAAGAAAAAAACGTTTTTACTTCTTATTCTTGCGTGTTACCACACATCCAGGCTTTAGAAACGTGCTGTAACCACCTGCCTTTTCTTATAAGAAGCGGTGAGCTGCATATTGCATACCCACACAGTCAGCAGGAAGGATGAGCGTCACGCCATTGGGATAGACCAGTTTTAGATAAGGACTGCGGGAGGGGCGACCATTCGCAGCCACACGCATCTCTTTCGCCTCACTGTCACCGATCACAACCTCGGCGAACTTTGGCTTGCTGTTGTTGAATGCTTTCTTGCCTTGTACCATAATTTGAACATTTTAAAATCACGGTGCAAAGGTGCGAAACTTTTTCTAGGCGCACAATACGGCTTTCACCGAATACTTACGTTACAGGCGAACAATACAGTACCATTTAGTTTACTCATTCCTGCAATCTTTTATTATAGTATTGATATGTCCGAACAAACACTTCGTCTATCAGTATCAACAACGTGAATCGGAAGAAATAATTTCTCTTTTTGTAGTCGTTGGCACGTAGGGCGTTTAATGTGGGGAGATTCTTCTGGTAAGAGACCGTATTATGAGCACATGCTTTTCGGTGTTTATATACAGATTCTCGATGATAACTGATAAGTTCACCGTCAAGCAACTGCTTTTGAGTCACTCGTTGGGAGTCAAAGTACTGCTTAGCTTTGGTCTTGTAATGAATGAAGTCCAGCTCTGCCCAACTCTTTACTTTGGAACATTCAAACAAATCAATGATATTTTGAATAACCTCATGTATCCTTTTCTTCCTCCTCAAAGAGGACAGGTGATTTGCGAAATCCGTTTCAGGCAATGGCTTAGCCGCAAATCTGTTATGAATAGCTCGCTTCTGCGCCTCAGTCATAGAACCTCCCGTCTCTTCCTTATGTCTGATTATCTCATCCGCCTGTTTCCTGTATGAATTCCTTACATTAGCTTCCCAACGTGTTCTTTCCGCAGCCTCCACCTCTGATGCCAATGGAACATCATCCCAAAGGCGGTTAATTGTAAATGTTGAGTCTGTACTCTTAATTGCATTGACCAAATCATTAAATACATCAGACTTCGCTTTGTACTCCGAACATTCCCCATAACTCTTTGTATGCAGGAAGTCATATCTGAACTGATAGTCATTCGAAGCCAACTCCCATAAGATGCACTTCAACTTCTGTTCTTGCGCACCTGTCATACGCAAGAACAGGGACTGAAAGAAATATTCCGAAAGAGGATATGTTTCTATGCCTGCTGTAAGGGAATAGCTTGCATTCACTCCCCCTTTTAGAATATCGAACAACGGTGACAGAATAAAGTCACCATGAATGTCATTGTACATATCTGCCAACAAAATCTATAGATTTTTCAATTCTCTCGCGTAGATTTCCAAGACGGTTAGGGCTTTTAGAGTAATCTGCATCTTGCTTCTTACGGCGTATTTCTCTTCTCACACTTGATATCAATGTCGTCTTGTCATCCATCAAAGTCTTTCCCTTAAAGACAATTTGATAAATCAAGCCAAATAGCCAATAGTCAGCATCTATCCATGAAGTAAAGGCATTCTTATTATTTAACCCCATATTTGGTTTCAGTTCTGCCACCGCTGTCTTTAGGATATTAAAACGCTGTATCCAACAATTGTTAGGAAAAATGGCATTCATATTGAATCCTTCAAATTTACCGCCATTGCTCTCCTGATCAAGACCCATCAAGTATGACACATAATCGGCATAGAACGATTCTCTTGAAGAATACGATGAATACCATTTCATCACCTCTTCCTTATTCTCGTGAATACTATATTGAGAAAGGCAGGCAAGATAACGAACAAAATCTATTTTGGTCAACATCATCTTCTCATAAAGTTTTATTCCGCACAACACATCTGCTCCATCTTCACACCATCCCTCGAAATACCTTTGATATTGTGTATTCATGAAATACAACGACCTACGGCTTTCCAATACAGAAAGGTTCTTCCCCAGATAATTGATATTTCTGAAAATCTGTGAATAGGAATTCTGTATATCCGAAATATTGACGCTCTCTGGTACCACATAAGAGAACCCAAGGAAAGTAGTATCATAGAAACTGTCGTTTACGGCATCCAATTGCAGAGCAATGTAACGGTCATCATCAGCAAGTCTGAGCTTTATGGCATCAATAGTATTCTCTCTTGGATTTGCAGACAGCAGTTCATTGAAAGTCCAGTTTATTGGAGTAGCAGCATTATTGTCTACTGCCTCATCGGCTTCATCATCACCATTATCAATATCCTCAACTTTCTCAAATTTCTCACGATTAGGGAAATAGCCCAACTTGGCAAGTATTAACGAGGTGATGCGTTGTTGACCGTCCAATATAAGATTGCTTGAACTCTGTGGATTGTCTGGCATGACAGCAATCGTCACGGGTTGCACAAACAGATGCTCTTTGAATGACTTCTGCAGCCGTTTTACATCTTTTTCCGACCACACAAAACTACGTTGATATTCTGGTAGAATAATATTTCGTGTCAGTACCAGCTCTATCCAGTGGCTTAACGAATATTCTCCATAGTAAATTCTTGTTTTCATCCTTAATTCCGCAACACTATTGTGAATTAAACTTTTTAAGTACCTGAGCAACAACAAGTTGCCAAAGACTTTGTCATGTCAGATTTTTCACCTACCTTAGTGCTGCAAAAAGAAGTATAGCAAAATCTCCGAATGACATGGCAAATGTACAAATAAAATCCGAGAAACTCACTCCTTTTGGAGGAATTTTTCCAATCATGGAGCAATTTGATGCTCTTTTAGCTCAAACCATAGACTCCACATTGGGGATGAGATGCAAATGGTATGGCTATCAGTATAGCGAGATCCTGCGCTCTTTGATGTGCGTCTATCTTTGTGGCGGCTCATGTGTCGAAGATGTGACAACTCACCTCATGAGGCATTTGTCTCTTCATCCATCCCTTCGCACTTGCAGTGCGGACACCATATTACGCGCTATCGAGGAACTAACTTGTGAGAACACCACCTATCAGTCAGCTTCTGGCAGAGTCTATGATTTCAATACTGCGGACAAAATGAACGTATATCACCAATCCAACATTCCCGCTATTTTTCAAGCAGTTACGCATATATTAAAAAAAAGAATTACTATCGTTTTTAGGGCGAAGACGAACCTAAGCGCACCACATCACCTCACTTGTTTTCTCAACATAGAAACATGGAAGCATAGCCCGATAGTCCTTATTCCCTTCTTTCATGCGGGTAAGGATATCCTCTATGTACCTACCAAAACTCAAATTGTTCATCTTGCAGCTTTCATTTAGAGAATACATGAAGACTAGATTTTCGGCGGCCCCATGACTGCCAGCCTTGCCTCAGTTGCGCCGCCCCATTGCGATATGCCTGAAACAGCGCTCAATGGCTATGTTGTGGTTTTCCGCACACTTCGAAGACTGGCTATCTGACGCTTTCTAACTTCTATTTCCAGCTCCATTAGCTTTCTTTCCTCTCGAAGTTGCCTGGTCTCATCCCTAATCTCGGAGATCTCGTTCTTGACTGCCTCGCAGTCCGCCTTCAAGGCAGAGACAGTAGAGCGCAAAGAGGCTTCCTTGAGACGCAGCTCATCGGCCAATGCCTGGTTGAACTCAAGCAGCGAGGTGTGCTCTTTGGAGAACAGGCGCTCCACCTGAACCTCGTCCAAGCATTTCAGGCATTCCTTTACTTTCTGCCAAGAGGCGATAAACTTCGGGGCATCAATTGTCATTGTCATAGATAAACAGTTAGTGCTCAATTTAGGGCATAGCCCTTTGTATAGGCACTTTTGCAAGTGCCTATACATTGAGTTGTTAAAATTTCGCTTGCTTTTTAACTATTGGCATATTGCCAATCCAATTTTGTCTGGTCGCATACTGAAAAAATCCCTGCAACCGTTAAATATTTTAGTAAAAAACTTACCGAGGTACTCCCATGCAGACCGTCCCTGCATCTTCACCGTACTGATGATGCTATGATAAGTAGCTGCCATCTCCACCCCTTCGTCGCTGCCGAAGTGGAGCATGGCATTGCGCTGGGTGGTCAAAGGACGAATCGCACGCTCTGCCAGATTATTATCAATGGGAAGACTGCCGTCCTTTAGAAAAGCAAAGATGTTGTCCCAGAACTTATCAAGATACTTCAACGCTGCCCTCAAGTAAGGAGTAGTCTCAGAGGGGTCTTTGTCGAGCTCTATCTTAAGATGTTGCCTAAGAGTTATCAGCATTTCCTTTGACTCAAGGTCTTGACGACGTTTACCCCTTTCTTCTGGACTAAGGCCTTCCTTGTCGTATTGGTGTTCCCTACCATAAAAGAAATCCACACCTCTTAAAAAAGGAAGAGCTCGAACATCACCGGCTTGCTCCAGGGCCTTGTCCAACTTGGCTTTCCAATGAGCCATGCAGACTTGGTGTATGGCTTTCTTGAGATTAGGACTTTTCTGTACGGTGCACAACTCGTCACCAATAAACACATAGGCATTATAGCCGTCAGTCATGACACTCTTCAGTTCGGCGTCACCGATAAAGTTGGTCAGCACATCACGACCACGCGAGCCATCCTCATAGAAGAAGATGACTGTCTGTTCCGCCTTGTTGACCAATACCCAAATATAACATTTCTTGTAATGGTCGTACTTGCGGACCTTGCACCATGTCTCGTCACAGTTTACTATAGAGTCTTTCTCCAACGCCACTTCCTTCAGTACCTTGACAAGCTCGTCAAGATACTTCTTGCCTTTCTTCAGCCAGTTACGGAACGTATTGGCAGACACCTGCATACCCAAGTCGGTAAGCCAACGATGAAGAAGGCCGAAAGTAACATTTTTCACATAGACCTCGTATGCTATGGCTTGAAGAAACTCAGGAGTGACCTTGGTGCCGTCAAACTTTGTAACGATCTGTGGATTACCGACTACAGGGAAATAACCCCACTTGGGTTTCTTGCCCTTCTCGACATAGTGAACCAACTCGAAACGTTCTTCGACGATGCTTACATCAAGATGGAACACAGGGACCATCTTTTTCTCAAGTACACGTCCAGGAACTTTGGACAAGTCCGACTTATATTCCTTGGACGTTCCCTGAACTCCCATGGTTTTATAGGTGTCAGGACGATTAGACAAATCACGTGGCTTCTTCTCCTTAGGAGCTACTGCGGCTGGCGCCTCTGGTTTTTTATTGGCTACCGAGTCATCAGGCAGAGACGAAGACGTACCATCAAAATTCTCCTCGTCCTGGGTACGATCAGACTCTGCGTCCGAACGCTTTTTCTTGGAGCCGCTCATTTTGTCACCAAAGCGATTCTTGTTGGCAAGCTTCAACTTCGCCTTCAAGTCATCCACCTTCCGTTCGGCGACCTTACGCTTCTTCATTTCGGAAGCCAAGCTATCCTTCAGATCTTGCATTTCTGACAACACGGCATCAAGCTTTGACAAGCGGGCATCATATTCCTTCTGCTTGTCCAAAAAATCCTGAAGTACCGCATCACGGGCACGAAGACCTAAATCAGCCTCACGAACTCGCTCAGCCAAATAGTTGATATAACGTTTTTGTTCTTCTGCTGTCATACCTTCGCTATAATCAAGAGCGGGACGCGAGATTGATTCTCGCGTCAGAAGTTCTTGCTTTTGTTCTATGATATGTCGCAGTTCGATCATCCGTAATGCTCTGATTTTCAGCTACAAAGGTAGCAAAAATATATGAGAAAAACGAATGAATCAGCAACATAATTATTTGATTTTCAATGTTTTAACTATTGGATTTGCCAATAACAGCGCGACATCTCTCCAGTCTATTCTATAGACATGTTCATTACCTTCACGCTCTACTTTCATAAACTGATGACCCGCCACAAACTTCTTCTCAAACAGACTATATGAGCGGTTGTCATACGTGAACAGCCGCACAATACGACGATCACGAGACATGACAATGAACACGTCGCCATCATCGGGCTCACGATGAAGTTGCTCGCGTATGATGGATAACACACGGCTATGCTTGCAGCGCATGTCGGTGAAATCACGGAGGTAATAGAAACTGTTTAATCCTGTTACATTAAGCATAGGCCCTCCAACTTCTCTATCAGTTGCTTCAACTCCTGATAGTTTAGGTTCTTCTGGGAGATATGCAATCCGTTGGTCATTCGCAACTCCACAAGGATACGAACACAAGAGGGCTTCGTCTCTGTAGAGGATTGCTCCGGCAAATGAGCTTCTTCCTTCGGATCTTTTTGACAAGAGGCCGGAAGACCATCCACCTTTACTTCCACAATCTTGTTGCGTGTATCCTTGTACCATTTGTAGAATATGTTATAAGGTACTTTATTACGGGAACAGAACTGTTCAATGGAGATGCCCTTCGGCATTGCCTCCGTCTGGTACTGGAAATAGAATCGTTCCAAATCTTCGCTGCTGTACATAAATCAATGTTTAAAATTTGGCAGCAAAGTTACACCTTTCAAAATTGAGCCCTAATTTGAGTGCTTACAGATAAACATCTTGGATTGCACGGCGTTGGATACGAGCAAGCCTCTTGTACTCCGACAGCCATTTGTAATCGACCCCCTCGTCACTACAATACTTGCGCAGGCTTCGACCTTTACGGTTCTGGTTAAAATCCTGCATTACCTTTTCAAAACACTCCTTTGTTTCCACTATTTTGACGTTTTAAAAAAACGGAGACAAAGGTAGCACTTCAATATGTTAAAACCTTACGCTGCAATGGTATATACCACAATATGATTTCAACGAACACTTTTACTATTCAACTGTGCCCTTAATTTGAGAAGATATCAAAGAATCACTCTTCCGTCTATTATGCTCTTGCAAACTCCTAAATATAGAGTCCGCCAATCGAGTACCAGTTGAAGCTAGTTTTGCCAATACCTTCAACTGTTCGCGGCAAGCTAAGCTTTCTGTTGGATGGGGATAGTCAATAGTGTGTGCTATCTCTCCCCATATCTCTTCAAATAGAGTTCTTATTTGTATTTCACAACAAAACGAATCTGGATTTTTATTAGGCTTTATAACATAATGAACACTTGTATAAAGAGACTCTCGTATTTCCGTTTGCAATCCATTTTCTTCGAAGTATTTCTTATACTCTGGGTCCCATGTATTGGCAACGGGAGGCTCTTTCAGTACCCAATTTCCACTATTTACATATTTCATTATTGCTTGATGAATGATAGAGAATTGATCATTATACAAGTGCAGGACCCTCACACCTGCCAAATCTGTAATTCTATCAAAGAAATTATCTTTGGTTATTGGATCAGACTCAGAAGCCTTCCTTTTCAGCTTATCCCTAAGATGCGACGTTTCTTTTATACGACATTTTAAAGAATGAATGACCGAATCATTTTGCCCAAATTTCAGAGTAGGCTCTTTTTGAAAGAAGGTAAGAACAGAATTAGCCAATATCTCTACTTCATGTTTTCTACTCTCATATATTTTCACAAGCTCGTCAATATCATCCATAACCTATTTCTTCAATGTTGAAATTCTCTCTAAAAAACTCTTTGCAAAATCAAAATATTTACCCTTAGTTTCTTCATACTTTCCCCTATTTCCTTGTACAGTATGCCTGTCTGCCTCCTCTAAGTTAGGCGTACTCGGAACTTGCCAGATTGCACAATGGTATTTTTGAGACATGCTAGGAAATGTATTATGAGTATGCATAACAGAAATACCTCCTATTGGCGTTTTAACTTGCTCGTCAGAGAGGTGAGAACGTACTTCCTCGCTAATAAATTGATTTATTACTGAAGGTATTTGCTGAACATAGTTTTGATGCGCTACTGCTAAATCATAAGGAGGATGGCCCTCATACTTTTTTGCATTATATACGGTATAGCCAAGAAATCTAACGAAAGCATCTGGAAATCTCGACCGTTTTTCCTCAGATATCAGTCGGTAAACCGTATCAAATTCTTTTTTCCACTGTCTTAAAGAATTTCCTATATTTCTTATACCATACAATGAAAACATATCTGGCAATGCAGGAATTAAAAAACCATCAACCGTAGATATTACAACCTTATTCAGCATTCCAAGGCTTGGCGAAGTATCTATGATTACGAAATCAAAATTATTATCCTTAGCATAACGCATTGCTATGGATCGAATACTTACAATAGTCCTTATAGATAACGGATCACCCATATAAAGACCACTCCAACGTTCTGAAATTTTGTTTTCATACTGGTTTACCGTTATTCGCTCAGGAAGTAATTCTAAATTATCGGAAATTCTGAACGTTGGTGGCAACAATGACAAATCATCAATGCCATCCTCAGTTGGCTTCAATAAGAAATGGACACTTCTTGGACTCTCAAGCAGTTGAGAAAGTTCATCCCCTTTATTTTCTTTTGCATTTTGGAAATCATCTATAAAACTATCTTCTGGCTCCCATATTTTCTGCAAAGACTCTTGATCCATACAGCACAGAGTCAAGTTACACTGTGGATCCATATCTATCATCAAGACACGATTCCCCATCTCTGCCAAAGCACATGACAAATGGAATGCAAGGGTTGTCTTTCCGACACCACCTTTATTGTTAAAAAGAGAAACAATATTCATAAGAAATTACTATGTAAGTATTCGTTAAACACCAAAGTGCTGTCTACTTGAAGAATTATAGCTTCACTCGTTATTTTTCTTCCTTAAAATAAAGCTTATAATAACTCATACCTTTTTCTTCATCAAATCCACGCTCTATATATTTTTCCCCTCCATGCACTTTAACGTCAAAATTCTTGTCCAATTTTAATGTGGTTAAAGAACCCGCAGCTCGACTTCCTATAACCTCCGGCTTTCCATTAAATATGGGTTCTATTGTCACGCCTTGAGTTTCTTGGAATTCATTTTTAAAACTCTCAAACTCATTCCTTGCTATATCTGGACCAAATGAGATCATCGCTAAATTATCTATCTCAATTTCTTCCTTTTTGACATTCTCAAGAACACGATTCATCATATTCGCTTTATCTGCTTTGCTAACATTTTCAGGTAATTGAGCAATAAATTGCTTACATAGAGATACTATATTCTTTGTTTTAGCATAAGCATCATTTTTTAGCCTTAAATGCAAGAAATCCTCAGTCCAATACTTAGCTTCACCCTTTTTATTTGAATTATCAATAACAGAAACTACATATCCATCTTTTCTTTGAGTATTGAAAACAAGACACCCTTTATCCAACTTATTCAAATTGACACCTTGTTCTCGTATAACTTCAAATTTATGCTCGCTTCTTAATACTCTCAAAAAAGGAACTTTATTCTCCGATTTAAATAAACCTACCGCATCTGTCATCACTCCATCAATAAGGCAGTTCTTAAAATGGACTACATAAAACTCGCCACACTTGACATTTGGATGCATACAAGAACGGTATAGAGTCTTCGCTAGATGTCTGGACTGTTCTGCTAATTCATTCAGATTATCAAAGATTGCAGAAATACAATTATACACCTCATTCATCGACAAAGATACATCATTATCAAATATATAATATTCTGTTTGTTTGAAATGAGAAAGAAAGTAAATCTTCAAACTTTTCCTTACATCGTCGTCGATGCTCAGAGGTAGACTAGAAAGGACAAGAGCCTCACCATTCAATTTATTACCTATTTGATGAAGAAACACCTCACTGTCTATTATTGTAGAATCGAAATAATGCATTTTACTTAAGACTTACTTTGTTAATTTCGCTTATCATATAATCGTAAAATGAAGTTATTAACTTCATGGTTATATAGATAAAATTCAAAAGCATGTAAAACAACACTAGCCTAAAGAACACTAGGGCACAAACTTTAGATAAATAAGCTACAGAATAAGATTTATAGTTAGAAATAATTAGTACTACATCTATAGAAGTTGATGCCTTATCACACAAAACAGTAAATGTTAGCAAGAGAATGCAAACTATTGCAATAACTGCTATATAAAGAGTCAAAACTATAGTCTTCTTAAAGAAATTCTTTAATCTCACTCCAAATGGGTAAAGTTCCTCATTTACACTGTGTTTAAAGTTCAGAAAGTACGTATTTTTTATAAGTGATTGAGAATGAGATAAGTTTTTATCTCATAAAAAGAAGAGGTTACGAATTAGAAATAAACAGAATGTAGCATCCTGCTGTGATTTGCATAACCATCCAAAGAACTCTTTCGGTTGCAAAGGTACGATATTTAATCGTGGATAAAGAATGTTTTAAGATTTTTTATCCTCGATTTTTTGCTTGGATAAATCTGTTTTCATTAAACCATATTCTTCTCTATTCTTTGCTATATCCGTTTCAATCCATTCAAACTTATGTGGCAATGGTTTCTGTTTTTTGAATGGTCTATTTCGTTTGCATATTCTCATCCTTTCGTGTGTTTTGTATAAAAGTCAGCCGTCGTCGCAGAAAGACAGTCCTCGTACCTCAGACTAACTTCCTCCGACCATGGCACGGCAAGAAAAATCCTTGGCGGTATGCCTTGAAATGCTTCAAGACTATACTGCCAAGGACTTTTCTTTGTTTGCCGTGCTGACAACGGCTGATTTTTATAGCCACAACTCGCAGTCCCATTTTTATCGCACAATCCAAACGACATGAAACAGTGGCACGCCACCCTTTCATGTCTTAGTAGTACGGCATGAGGAAAAGTGCTTCTTTTTGTCGGTTGCAGGCTAACCGATCAAAAGGAACACCATTCCTTGATTTGCTGTACCATTTTGTTTGCATACTCCACCGCAAGAAAGAAGTCATTGATGTAAACCTCAACGACCACTTTCATGCTTGGCTGCACAGCCTTGGAGAAAACCCGATGCAAGAAGCATGGACAAGCCATACTCTTCTTTCACCGGAATTTCTCTGATGGATGTGCCATTTTGGTATGCGATTTCCATTTTTCAAGACGTTTGTAAGACGAAGTTGTATCCATTTCTCAGAAATGAGTATGCGATAATCGTGCAGTCCAAAAACTTCCGTGAAGTTTCTATTTTCATTTGCCGCTCTGATTTTCTTTCCTCCACAAGGTCTTTCCTTTTGGCATCAACCGTTATCGTGCAGGTGCAAAGGTATGGCAGCGGGCTTTGGAAATAAAAGGTCGAGCCTTCGGTTTTCGAAAAAATCTCCACACCGTTGGGTAGTATTTTTCGGAAAAATTCTGCTAAAATATGCCGAATAGCTAAAAATGAGCGATTTACAAGTGTTTC
>ENA-UOJT01000630-UOJT01000630.1-human-gut-metagenome-genome-assembly--contig:-C15-NODE-630-length-25237-cov-11.061195_pt1 | contig 25237 bp, 27 predicted proteins | sample MGYA00242357_ERZ723904 | MGnify/ENA metagenome assembly ERZ723904 | reverse complement strand
ATTCCCCGTATGCCTATTAACATCAAATCCATGTTTTATAAGCAAATCTGCCCATGAAAGATTTATTGATTCATTGTTATGAGGCCATTTTCCTGTCAGAACCGCCCCCATAGACCCCATATATCCGCCATATGATGGTATAGCACCATGGCTCAGTAACTTCTCAGCAACCACAGGGCAATTAATTACATAAGAGGCGTAAAGCCCATTCCATAAAGCCCCTCTATAGTAATCGCCACGATTAGGTTCTTTTAAGTCGATAGCCTTTGATAATTGTTCACACGTTTTGCATGCATCAAAGTTATCCTTATTGCATTGCAATGAACTGGCAGCTGTAGGATTTACAGAGACTATTGAAAGCACTATGCCAAAAAACAAATTTATTTTTTTCATCCTATTTCATCTGCTCTTCAACTTTATTTAGTAATGGTGATATCGCCCACAGGTTCTGAAAAGGTAGCATTTTACGGACCGCGTGGGTTTGCTGGCTGTCAAATTCTCCGTTAAGTACACCATTCGCAACCGTCGCGGCATCACCGCCAAGATCAAAGGTAGGACCAAGTAAAGCACCAATAGCATTACGACTCTGAAACCTTGATACCGGAGGCGCACCAAACATCGCGCCAAGACCAAACCTACCACCGCTTATGTTCTCAACGGTATTCAGCGGCTCAGAGAGCCAGCCAAGCATTCCGCCCCGGTCGATCCCCTCTTTCACAAGGTTATTCCAGCTGTAGTCAATATCGCGACCGCTTAACTTCTGTTTCATCATATAGACCATTGAGCCAAGCGCAATCGTGCCAAGCGCACCAAGATAGAATGCAGCATCGCCCTGCTGGATACCAGATACCAGCACCCTGTTATGCTGTGCGAAGATAAACGTTTTGAACTGCGTGATCATCTTCCAGCCTTCTTTACTAAAAAACAGCGGTGTATCACCTACGCCAGGCGTTACAATCACTGAGTCTACATCTTTCAGCACTGCAGACTGGAAAATCTCTCTAGCGAAACGGTCATCCCACAGATGACTATGCCCGGTTAACAGCCCGTCCATATCCTCTCCGTGCTTCCCGAATTGCTCCCCGATTCGACGCAGAACATCTTCATTGATGCCGACCTGTGCCATCTTCCGCATTTCACTTTTGGAGAGCGTGCCACCAGCAGAAACTTGGCGAGCCGCGTCAAGTATCCTCGACTGCACTATCATCCCAGACCATGATTTAAGTGCGCTGTTCCACTGATTCATCAGCGTCCAGTTACCGAATTTCTGCGTCATCCAGTTCAGACCTCGCTCAGCGGCGCTTCTCCGGCTATAGGGGTCAGTAAGATCCGCTATAGCCTTTGTACGCGTAGACAGGACATAATCAAGCCCAACGGCCATTTCTCGCAAATCCCTGGTTGCAATTTTCACTGAGTCCATATTTTTAAGCATGCTTACCATTGGTCCGAGAGATTTTCTCAGGCCATGCTGCATCATCGGTCGCATCAGATCAGTTGCAGCGGAGACAGTCATTCCACCAAGCAAACGGAGGAAGTTAATATTCCTAGCAACTCGCCCGGCACGAACAAAGAAACTGCGTGGATCTTGAGGTGCACCGTAAGTACCAAGCAGTCGATCACGCATAGCCGTAATATCCCTAATATCAGCCTCCCGTTGCTTCTCAAGAACTGCACGTCGTTTAGGTGTTTTAGCCTCTTTTATTAGCCGGGTATATTCCTCACTAACCTGACGGATTTGCTCCCCCATATCTTTACGGCCAAACTGCGCAGTCAGCTCAATTTCTGGTGCCACCTGCCGGAGATAACTTTCCATGATGTAGTTAACATCTGATTCAAGAAAATCTTCTATACGCTCATCAGGAATAAGCAGCGTTCTGCTTTTAGTGAAACCAGCCCGACCAACGAGTCTCTCTGGGATAATATCGGCTGGTACAAGCCCGGAAGGTGCGCCTATTATTTTATTCACGATCTCGTCAGCAGCGTCCTCTGCTTCCTCTCGGGATAGAGGCTCCATCTGCTTCAGTGCTCGTTCGCGGCTTGCATTCAGCCTTGTGGTTGAATTTGCCCGTTTTTGCAGTCGGCGAAGCTCAGAACGATATTTCCGTGGATTATCCAGCAACTCCATATGGCGCTGATAGACAGGAAGCTCACTCTTTGCCTGCGCTATATCATCAAGGCGTGTTTTAAGGTCAGAGCTTTCTTTCATCATTCTTGCCTGAAGTTTTTCTGATGAAGTCTCGGCCAACTCTTTTTCTATTCTTGTAAGACGCGCCTGTGTGTCAGTCTCCTGAGATATAAGCTTATTTCGTTTATCCAGTTCTTCCATGAGTAGAATTTTTTTACCAGACCATTTCTCCGCTTCAGCGATTTCACTAGCGAGAGCATCAGCGCGCGGTGCCGATTCCTCTGCAGTTTTTAGCAATGAATTTATCCTTTCAATTCGCTGACCTGCCTTGTCAGCACCTTTGGCACTAATCCCTTGTATCCAGTTGGCAATTCGCCCTCTGAATTCAGTGCGGTCGGAAAGTATCTTATCGAACTTATAAATGCGGGGAAGATAACTTTTCGCCGTCACGACATCGATATCCTCAGGAAGGATCCCCAGTTCCTGCATACGGGCTTTTGTGATCTCGAAAATGGGGCGGATTCTGGCGGCTGCTTGTGAAACCTCAGGAATATCACTCTGATCACCACGGCGCATGGCCATGCCAACAGCTTCATTGAAATCAATAAAGTTCATCCTCTTCACGCCGCGGGCGCTAACAGATTTGCTGTACTGCTGATAAGCATCACGAGTGGCTTCCATCTGCTTATAAAGCATGGCGTCGTATTGCTTAATCTTAGTCTCGACTGCCGTAAACGTAGCCAACCCCTCATCATTTTTGGCGAAGAAATAGTTATTTTCGGCAAGCTGCTGGTTAATCTGACGGGAGACAAGAGATGGTGATTGCGCCAAGCGGCCAGCAGGAGTGACACTCAACGTTTTGTTAGCAAGTCCAAGTCCAGCGAGCTGTTCCTGATCGAGTGTGGTATTGAAAACCTGAGCTGCACCAATGCTTTGAGGAGAATCCATACCTCGCAAATGATTACCTACTGAGTTAACCACTGCCTCGCGCGCGCTAGGTCCAGCAAGTAGCTGTGCACCAGCACCAAGGATCCCACCAACGAGAGCATCAACAACAACGTTCGATACGCTCTCCATCGGTGAGCGAGCTTCCTGAGTGGCCTGTAATGCGGCTTCTGATACTCCCCCACCAGCAGCATTCGCCAGGGCAAAACGCCCTGCCGTCTCAGCAATACTTCCTCCACGCGCTACCGCCCCTACAGGGATGAACATTGCAGCCACATTAACCGGGTCTATCATTCCCATTGCTAAGCTTGAAATAGTACCAGCACCACCCATTTCAGATAGATATTCTCTATCTGTTCTTTGCTTATCGATTCGATGTTTAATTGCCATTGTTTCTTCATGCGAACCGGAGTTGATAAACGAATCTGCAAAATCTTCATAGCCTTTAATATCTGCTGCATCGTTATCAAATGGGTTATATCCTTCAACCCTGTCAAACTGACTGAAAGGAGCACTGGCAATAAAGCTACCCAGCGTGTTATCTATACGAAATGCTGCTTGTCTAGACCTTTGAACGCGTTGATCACTGGTAAATGGGTTCACAGCAGAAAGCAAAGAAGGTGTTTCCATATAGAAATTACTGTCATCAGGTGCTGCTATTTGCTGAATATCCTCGCCAAGCAACTCTTTAGGATCCTGTTCATATATCGGCATTATTTGCCCCCTGCGTATATATTGCTCGGAAGGTAATTGGCTGAACCATAACCGAATGGTTTGGTCAGATCTGGAGGAGTATATCCATCTTTATTGCTGAACTGCGGCAGCGGATTGCCTTCTCTCCGCACTCTAGCCTCATCAACACGCTGTTGCTGGAACTGAATGGTTTGCCTGTACATTGGAGATGTCAGCTGATCCGGCTTGAAACGAACAGGGAGACCATTTTCTCCAATATAATTTCTCGGTTCTATCGCTCCGTTTGCGTCAGGCTGTAAAACCATAACAGCATAACTCCTATCCCTTGCCGTAAGGCCATCAGAAACAAGTATTAAGTCCGTATCACTGCGAGGACCGCCAAAGGATTTTGATTTAAGCTCGCGTTTTTCCTGCTCCCACTGCCCCTGTATCCAGTTACCAGCACCATTATTTACTCCGTACAATGCCTCAGGTGCATACTTCATAACCTCTGCTTTGCCATTAACCGTAGAAACTCCCCAAGTGGTTCTGATCATGGCATTGGTCATTTTCTCAGCCTGTTCTGCATCGCCACCTGTCTGTACAAAGTTAGCATCGTAAATTGTCTGGTAATCTCGCTGATAGGCCGCATTTGATTTTCCTGGATCGGTAATATCCGGAGACCACGAACCAAAGGAAGTCAGACTGCTGGCGTTATTTTGTGCAGCAGTTGCCCTCGCCGCGACATATTTTTTGTCTCGCATGGCAGTGGAAAGCATCTGTTTCATTCTGTCATCCTGTTGGAACACCTGGCTGTAAGCCATATCAACAGCCTTATCCTCCGGCACGCCAGCGCGGGAATAATCGTAAACCTTGCCGTAAAATGCCATCGTACTTTTATCAAGTGTTGCCGCTGCCGCCGGATTATTATCGAATAACTGACCGTAGAATTTTGCCATCGGGACAACCAGCGCAGGATCTCTTGATGTTGCTCCACTGTTAAGCATTGTTTTAACCTGAGTTGGTATCATGCCGCTTTTAGTTGTGACGGTGACCAGTGTATTGATGCTCTGCGGATCAGATATGGAAAACGAAGGCGCGATATCCTGCGCGAAATAACGGTCTACCGCTGCCTGATTGTTTTTGTCGTTCGGGTCCAGCGGGAAGTTATTTTGCATTGAAGACACGAACCTGTTTCTTCCCTGCTGAATCTCCCACTCCCTATCCATCTCTTTAAATTTGGCCTGCATTTTCTCCCAGCGTTGCTGGTTAGCTGCAAATCCAGGAGCGTTTGGATCCTGTGGACGTAAACGTTCAAGAATGTCTTGTCGTCCTTCTGGAGTGAGGTCTTTAGCGGCACCAATGACACCTCCATATTGTATCTGCGCCTGCATATCCTTCCACTTCATAGCGCCAATGCGCGGACCATTGGCCCGGATAAAATCGTCCTCAGAAGGTAACTGCTCAGGTTTCAATCCTTCATCAAGGGCTGAATATGCATCTTTAACTACGGTGCTAAGCTGGTCCGCATACTGCTGGCGGTACTGATTTCTCAGCTCATTAGCCTGCCTCAATGCCTGTATTTGCATTTGAGGGCTCATAGCATCAAATGCCGCATTGCCCGTATAACGCTTAGGTGAATCAAGGTTAGTTAGACCAAGGGCTGCCGAGATACCAGTTTCAAGCTGTTCGGTGCTATAAGGCATACTGCCATTTTCGTGTTTAATAATCCCAGCACATAAAGCAGCTAGTGTCTTTGGGTTAGAGATATCAAGCTGATCATTCTCCCCAACACCAAGCTCACCACACAATGCCCTAATATAAGCATCAGTATTATTACCATCACTAGCCGGAGCATAACGATTAACAATCTCGCTAACGGTGTCATAGCCTTGACGCTGGTAAGACAACATATTTTTACCCAACGCGCGGATTCCATGCTCAGGGGTAGCAAACGTTGCAAAACGTCCATCGCTACCGATCTGACCTTCCCACGGGTTAGATTTGCTCGCTTCAATATTACCAGGATTATTATTACGTAAACCACGAGCATCCAATGAATTACCATGTGACATTGCACGGCTCACACCGTCAAGATCCCCTGGCTCTCCATTAACCTGAAGAAACTCGTTGTATTTTTGAGCGATATTTCCTATCCATGCTTGCTGCCCCATTTGTTCCTTGAGCTGAGTTTTCTGCTGAACACGCCACTCATCAGGAAGCCCATGCGCATCAGCGTATTGATCAATAGATTCAAATCGCTGCTTGGCTAAATCGACAAATGCTTGGTTATCGCTATATAGCCCCGCAGACTGAGTGACAGCCAATGCATTTCCTGACAAATACGTTTGATCTTGGAATTGCTGAAACTGCCCAACTTCATATCGACGTGCCTGATTGTAATAAGACTGCATAGACTGCTGGAGTTGAAAGGATAATTTATTCCTTTCCTCACTTTCAGAAATTGAGCCTAATAATGCCTGAGCCCTTTCCTGCATATTTTTCATAACAGCGTCACTCTGACCAAGAGCGTTTTTACCCTGTTTAGAAATCAGCCCATTTTCTGGGTTGTTAATCTGGTCATCTGCAAATTGGTTAAATTGCAGTAACGCCTCCTGGGCCATAGCAACATTCGCTTTCTGCCTGGCTTCACCATATGCCACCGCATACTGATCTGCGACATTCGCCAGCACCTGACCTGCTTGAGGAACATCGAAGGTTTGAAAACCACCGGTTTGCACACCACGACTTTGCACCTGGCGTCCGGATGTAGTAGGAACAACAGGCATCAGTAACCTCCTATTTTGAATCGGGAGTCAGAATTCATAAAACCTGAGTTAGATAACATTGGCGTCCCACCACTAGATGTACTTCCGTTTAGAGAACGGACTCCACGTTCCGCCGCCCATCTGGTATGCACCGTATGCTTTTAGTGGTGCCGTTAACAAAGTGCTGGTCATCGATGATTTAGCAGCCGACTGAGCAGCAGCCCCCTGTGCCTGAGCATTCATTCCCTGAACCTGATACCCATATGCCTCACGCTGAGCATTATTCACTGTCGTTAACGCATCAAGAGTGCCGAACTGAGCATTATCCGCAAAAACGTCAAGAGCTGTTCCGCTACTTAATTCCGCACCGGTAGCCCCCATAGTAGCCGCCGCAGTGCCTGAGCGTTGACGCATTTCACGACGACGCTGATCCGCTTCAATATTCCCACGATTGATTGAATCCTGTGCCTGAGCTTCAGCAATTTCAGTATTCCGATCTGCTATGGCTGACTGGTATTTTGCCTGCTTGCTCTGGCTGTACATTGACGCTGCTGTGGATGCCACTGTGACGGCAACCAAAGCGATGGCTGGGTTACACATTATTTTCTCTCCATGTGAAATCTGTGGAAATTAAGACCAAGAGCACCATAAGGCGCGGCTTCTTCAAGCCTGAATCCAAGCCAGTGCAGCCATGCTTTGGCAACATGGTTTCGCTCGTCGACGTAGTTTTCCAGGCGCGGATAAACTGCCAGCATCTGCTGCAATACAGGGCGGCAGTGGCGAAGAAATGTCTTCTGATATTTTTCAATACGGCTGGTTCCTACCAGCCAGGGCGTACCATTGCCACCGATCATTGACGCCGGAGATACGCCAAACATGGTTACCAGTTCTCCGTTCGCAAATCCTGACCAGGCCATAGTCGCAGTGCGAAGACCAACACGCAGCGCATCTTCGGTAGTCATCAGCGATACCGCATACAGTTCGTCAATATCAGCCTGACGAACATCCGGCAAAATCATCTGAAGATGCTCTTCGGTAGCGGGAACAATTCGAATATCGATCATCAGAATCCCCCAACAGTAAGGCGAGGAATAACGGCAAGAACAGACAGCGGCAACGGGTCAAGCTGACGGATTCTTACACGTCCGTTTTTGCCCCAGTTACTGTCCAGTTTCACTTCTACTTTTCCGGTAGCGTCATCAACAGGATCATCGTAGAACTCGAATTCACGCTGTGGATATTCGTACCATTTACCGCCTGGCGTAGTCGCCCAGATGCCGCGGCTGGCATTCACAACCAGAGTAACGGATGGGATCACCTGTTTTTTGTCCAGCAGCGTTTCCTGTCCGTTAATGTTGATATCCAGTGTTTCGAATTCAGCAGTTATTGGCAGGCCGATGTGCACTACAGCCCCCGGTGATTCCAGCGTGACGGCACCTCCGGAAACTACTTTCTGTGGTTCCACGTTCGCATCAGAGAGGATGTTTACGGTCTGACCTTCAAGATGAGACAAGCCGCCAAATGCCCGGCGCGCCATCTGCCAGTTCGTGGTGGCCACATTCCTGAGGGATGGCGGGACGTTCCTGTTAGCACGAACCACTACAGCGGTGTTGCTGGTTACAGAAATAATGTCGCAACGTAATTCTTTTGACACTTCATCGCCAGTATCAGGATCAGTTCCGGTATAAGGGAACTGTAGTTGCGCACCGACATCACTACTGGTGAAGTACGCACCACCAGAAATACTGATTGTATATTCCGCGCGGTAATCCCATTCGCCAGAACCACCAGTGATGGTCATCGTTCTGTCAGACGTATTTCTTCCATCATAGCTAAGGCCAGAATCAACAAAGAAAGCATCTTCATCGCTGGTAAATAAACGGCTGGACAGTCGCTCGATGTATCTCACTGTTTGCCCGTTAACGGTTCGGTTAACGACGAAATACACTGCATCTTCATTTCCTTCGCTGATACTGCATGTGCTTTCATATTTTCCGGTACTGGATTGTGGTGCCCATGCAAAAACCTGCTGATCACGCAAATAGGTCATCACCAGTAATTTACCGTCATCACGAATGCAGAAGGCGCTGGAGTAAGGGACAATAGAGAAGCACCAGTCAACAATGCTGTGCTTCTGAAAAAGATGATTGGCAAGGATGGTCAGGTCGTTCCCCTGATAGCCGTCAACATCGAATGAGTAGGCCAGATCACGGACAACACTGCCTTTCTCCTGGACGAACAGAGCAATATTCGCCACGGCAATTGGTGGGACATTGCTAGAGCCATTTGATCCCTGAGAGCTGAATGCAAATGATGATGGGGTTAACACTTTGTTCTGGTCGCCGGTGATGACGTACTCACCTCCAGAAGTCAGTGCCACCAGCGAACCGACATCAATCAGGTGGCGGATCTCATTAACCTGACGCCCGGCATAGGTGTAGATAATTCTGTCGTCATCCTGCGTAGGATTGCTTTTGCCAAAATCCTTATAATCCCCGGTACGGCTGGCCCAGATAGTCTGAGGGAACGCAGTCGATGCGGCGAAGTAAAGACGTTGTTGATAATAAACAACAGTGCCAGGATAACCATTAACACTGTTCCAGGCATATTTAGCCCATTTATAGCTGGCATTATCCTCGCCAACTACCTGCGAAGGGATATAGGAAATCACCTCGGCAGTTGCAGTAGTTCCATTTGCAGCAGTGATACGGGCAATGCCAAAACCACTGTGCAGATATTCCCACTCAATGCCAGTATCATCATCACCGGATCCGCCCCAGCCATCCCATGATGTGCCTTCTGTATGCGAAGGGCGCAAAGTACCTGTTTTGCCTGCTGTAACGGCGCGATAGTAGTTACTGTCTGCACGGCGAATATCGCCAATCGACGTACTCTTACTGGTTTCCCATACCGGCACTGAATCCACTGCAGGCTGTTCCAGATAGAACAATTTGCCTACCTGCTCCGCGCCAAAAATAGAGGCGCTTGCCGTTAACGTAATTGTCCCGGTGCTGGCGCTGGCATAAACCGTCACTGACTCGTCAATATTGATATCTTCAAATGGCCCGTTCTTCGTTACCACATCAACCAGTTGCCAGTTGTCATGAGCATATCGGCGCAACTCTTTCGGCGGGTATGCCGGGTGAACCAGCGTAAGCACGTCGGCGCTTTGCGTGAATTTAATTCGGAACAGATCGGCTTCAGTATATGGCGTGGCAATTTCATAAATAACATTGCTGCTGTTCAGCACCAACGCACCATCTTTGATAACGCGCATGTACTGGTGTCCGAACTCCAGAGCATAGGTCTGAACCGTCGAGAACTGGAACGGAATCAGGCGGCATTTCCGATTTGGGTATTTGGCGGCACCGACAAAACGCGTACCAGGTCGATTCTCAACGCCGCCATACTGCCGCACGATAAAGTTATCGCACTTGCGCAATGCCACCTGGTACTTCGCCATGTCGATACGACCGTACAACGACGGTCCAATCTCACCACCGGCAAAGCTGGGCTGGATCCAACTGATAGCCATCAGGACAACCTCGCAATGGTAAACTCGTCAACCGGTGGCTGTGGTTCCTGTGATTCATTCTGGCTATGCGAGCCAGCACTAAGAATCACGCGATTGTACATATTGAGGGCAAACGTACCGAGGTCTGCATTCCCAGTCAGCGCCATGTTAATAGCTGCCGCAAGACGCCAGGCCAACGCCTCCATAAAAATGGCATCAAACATGTTCACATCTGTAACGCGAGAGACATACTTGAGCCATGCCTGAGGCTGGTCTGTGTAGATCAACTTTCCTGTTCCGTTGGTGTCTGCACCAACTTCGTACTGAACGCGCATTGATGCTGTTGGATTGCGTACACCAGGAAGCATAATTTCAGTAATGCGCAGACAATCTGACGGGTACTGGTACGCATATTCCCAGTCAGGCGGTGGATTGCTCGTATCTGCAAGCGCCACGCGTTTGGTAGCAAAGTTCCAGTCAAAATCAGAAAGCACAGCATCACGGCAGGCCTCAAAGTGCAGCGAACATTCCCCCGCTTCCTTGCTGGCTTCCGTCAGGCTGTTAATGCTGCGGCTGTTGCCAATATTGGACAGCGCACGATTACAGATCTCTACTACAGAGGCCATCACTCACCTCCGTTACCGTACAGAGTTTCAGCCGCTGATTTTTCTACATCCCCGGAAACAGGAGCGATCGCCATATCAGTGATCTGCAGATCGGCGCTGCGATTAACGCCATCGTCAGTTTCTCTGGCAGACAGGCCTCGAATAACAGCCTTTGCAGTTATCATCACTTCCGTTCCGACGCCCTGAGGTTGCGCCTTCAGCTTATTCAATGTGTCGTTATTAAGAGTGATGCACAGCCCCCACGGGTATTCATCGCGAGTTCTGGTTTCTCCGCTCTCATCCTGGTAGCTGTCAGTGCCGGTTTTGAGGTTTACGAGTTCCATATACACTCCTGCAATAAAGGGGCCGAAGCCCCTTGTCTGATTCGCGAGGCTTACACGCCCAGTTCTTTACGCTTATCTGCGATCTTCTCGCGGAGCGTTTCGGCTTTGGCGTTATGGTGTGGCTTCTCGTTAAAGAGCAATTCGTACTCTTCACGGAGCTTATCCAGTTCACCATCATCTGACACATCGTTGATGATTTTGGTGCTGGTTGCTGCCATTGACACCTTTCCTGCAACTTTTGCTTTTGCCTGTCTGGCTGCATCGTTAACAGGTTCCAGTGCGCTACCAGGCTCACCTTCGTATTCGATTTCTGCCCCCTCCGGCCACAGAGTGTTATGGATATGAGAGAGGCGCAGAACGCGGTATCTTGGTTTCTCACCTGACATCGATATCACCTTAACCAGTTACTTTTGAGCGGATCGGATACGGCGTATTGGCATCAACATCAAGACTGATACCAGCAGTGAATTCGCCAGCCGTTAGTGGACCAGTTGCGACGGAGTAGTTAACACGCAGATATCGCTGAACACCGGCAGGCACCTTTGCAGAAACAACTCGTTTACCTGCTGTCAGGGCGGTCTTTGCCAGTGCGCCACTATCATAAATAGTGGTCCATGAGCTGTTATTCTCACTCGTCTGCAACTGGATGTTTACAGTTGCATCACCGCTTGCCGCGGCGGCTGTGTTAACCAGCGCCCAAAACTCAAGCGGGTAACCAACGCCGATATCACGACGTTTTCCGTCAATTGGACCGAGATCGATTACGTCAGTAGAAGCCGCGGTATTCGTAACCGCCTGAGCTTCGGAGAACATCAACAGTTTGTCGGTGATCATCTTCTTTCTCCATTAGTGGGTCTGTTACGACCCACAGGTTAATAACAGGCGTTACACCACGCGGGCTTCTGTTTCCAGAAGCGCATCAGTTTCACGGATTGGTACACCACGGAATGAAGTCCACCACTCGCCTTCTGTCTCTTTTACGCTGATCGCCAGAGATGTTTTCTCCAGAGATTGCAGATCAAGAGCCTGGCCTACAGTGCGGTTCATGTAGAACACCGGGCGACCCATGCCACGATTTGGAATGCGATGCAGTGCTTTAACCATCAACTTCGCAATATTTGCGGCAGAGGAAGGTTCTGAAAGATTGCTGACATCGATGTTTGCAATGCGAACAACATAACGCCAGTCACGCAGAGCAAGTCCGTTGTCCCATTTGTAATGGGTACGGTAGCCTTCGTACTTGCCGCCATTCGCATCTTCCAGTGTCACCTGGCCTTTATCTTCCATCTGGATACCAGCCTTCTGCCCTTTCGGGAAGATGCCATGCACGGTGTTTTCGCCCCACACCACTAACCAGATTGAGGTGTTATCTGTACCCGTGCCACCAGCATCAATGATGTTCTGAGCATTACCCGCAGACAGGCTGGAATAGCGGGAGGACAGTCCCATAAACTGCTGAGGGTTAACGCTGGAATCACCATAAAACAGTGTCTGCGCCATCTGCTGATTCATCGCTTCAATAAATGCGCGGTCTTCAGACAGGCGGAATTCGGCGGTATTACCGTTCAGATCAGCCAGTGACTTATCGACTTCAGCATAGGTTTCCAGCATGCCAACGGAATCGGTTACCTGCACTGTGGTTGATTTGCTTGGCTGTACGCCATAGTTCAGCAAACGCCAGGTAGCTGAAGGTAAACCAGAACGAATGGTGGTTCGGTGTCCGGTAGGAAGGTTCCCTTCGACAAAAGGCATATCCTGAAGGATCGGGTTTGTTTGACCGAGAAGCTCGATAATCTTATCGACTTTCCCGTTTGGATCGACGCGCTTACCCCAGTCAGCCAGCGTTAGCGCAGTTAAGCCTTTAACAGCCATTGTCATTTCCTCTCTTATTTGCCATAGAGCACTTCGGCCGCACTACGCTGGCCTTCATTACCACCGGTGACCATGCCATCTTCAGACATCGCCTTTCCGATTTTCACGAACGTTTTGACCAGATCAGGGTGATTACCCAGCCCGGTGGTGTTCAGATATTCTTTGAGTTCAGGTGTCCCGAACTGGTCAAGCGCACGCTGTGCGACGCTAAGGTTAGAAATCAACTTGTCGCCACCGATTTCTTTGTCAGCTTTTACATCCGCAGCCCACTGCTCGGTTGTTTTCTGCCAGGCTTCTGCCTGGCGCTGCTGAACACCTGCCAGAATCTTCGGATAAGCATCAACCAGCTTTTGCGCTTGCTCGTTGGTCAGGTTAAGTTCTCGCGCCACCGGCTCGAATTCCTTCAACGCTTCTGTATCCAGCTCTACGCCTTCGGCAGCCTGAAACTCGTACTTCTCAGGCGCCCCCTCTGGTTTATCGCCGCCCTTTTTTTCATCCTGCTTATCGTTTTCAGGCTTTTTGTCATCAGCAGGTTTATCGCCATCAGCAACAGGTTGTGGCTTATCGCCTTCCTGTTGTGATGGATCACCAACTGGAGCAGGGGTATCACCTGCAGGCGCTGACGGTTCTGACGCAGCCGGAGCTGCTCCACCATCGACTGGTTGCTCATTGCAAAGACGGCGATACAGCAAACGCTCAAATAAATTCATGATCACTCCTGTTCACTGGCCTCTTTGGCCATCTTCAAATACTGTTCAGGGCAATGCGCCATAACGCGCTGAAACAGTTCCAACGCCAGATTGCGTTGCCCCTCATTAAATGCCATTGCCATAGCGTCCATCGGTGAGATAGCGGAAAACACACGGCCTTTCTCCAGCACCGACCAGACAACGCGACGCCCCTGTTCACTGCTCATGACAAAGCGAATGTCATCAATTTCACGCTGCGCCATGTCACGTTGCTTACGGGCGTTTTCTTCTTTCAGTTGATCGTCTTCGTAATCTGTCATTGTGATTGCCCACCCTGACCACTAACTGCATTCGCCATAGCTGACAAAACACTCGGATCCGAAGTTTTAGCTTCGCTTAGCGTCTTGGCACCCTGTGCCGCCGCCATCCCCATCGCCATCATTTGTTGCTGCTGTTGCTGCTGTGCCCGTTGCTGGCGAGCCTGCTCAACCTGTTCCTGCGGAACAATGACGGTTGGAGACACTCCGGACATATCAGCGAATGCATCGATCGCCTGATCAACGTTGAGTTTGTCGAGAGCTTCTGGTTTCGCTTGCGCAAGTTGACCAATGAAGTTAACCGTGGACGCCAGACTGGACAGGCCGATAGACTTCTGCGCCTGAGCCATGACGGAAATGTATTCGACCTTCAGGGGCATGCCTTCCATCGCGTCAGGCGGTGGCGGCAGCATGTTTTTACGCACCATCATCGAGAAAGCGCGGTCAATGAGAGGATTAAGACATTCGTCGTTCAGACGCTCCAGAACCGGCCCCAACATCAGAAGTTTTTCTTCTTTCATTTCGATCACCGCTTCAACAGGCATCGAGCGGGTATTGATGTTCTGCAACATCATGAACAGATCGACAAAGTAGGCGCTGTTAATGATTTGACGAGTGTCCTGAATGTCTGCCACCAAATCTGCTGTACTGGGGTTAACCAGATAAGCAGGCCTGAAGCCATCCTGACCAGTAATCTGATCGATATACGTGATGTCGCCAGGAAGAAGGGAGGCGCGCTGATTCTTGAGGGAATTCGGAGCAACCATCGGCGGATTGGTGGCTTTATCAATCAACTGCGACTTGCGCTTCTGGAGAAGCTGCAATGCCTTAACAGGTCCAAGCGCCAGCATACCCGGGCATGATGATCCATAAACATCTTCGCCGTTAACTTCCCAGCGCGGAGCCATAATTGGAAACTCATCGAATCCGGACTCACGCAACAACTTGTCGTTATCGCCACCAATCTCGTAATAAACCGATTTGAATGGCTTGTTCTTGCTATCCAGCTTCGATGTATCACGGTCAATGTTCGGGTAAACCGAATGCATCACTTCAATCCACTTCTCGTAGGTGCCGCTTTCCCACATGCTTTTTACGGATTCGCTGACGTTATTTAGCCCGAACTCCTGAACAAGCTGACGAACAGTCATAGAGAACTTGCGAAAACAGGTGTCCACACTGCCACGAGGTGAGTTAGCCAGGTAGTAACTGCCTATCGGGAATGGCATTGTGCGAATGATGTCCTCGTCATCCTCCAGCACTGCCATTGCACCAGTGCTGTATGTGCCGAGGCTTCCGTATAACTGCGGCAGCGACTGATAGAGATTCGACTTATTGAACATATCGTTCATGCGGTTCTGCACCGCCTCAAGCCACAACTTAACAGGGCCATAATCCATCATTTCAGGATCTGGCGTAGCCAGGCGAAACCACGGACGCGCGGGGCTTGTGATGCCTGACATCATGCCGCTGGCGAGAGTGCGCGCCGCCATAGTCCCGGTCGAATCAATAATGCGTGTATTGCGTCGATCGTTACGGTTGACCTCAGAAGTCAGAAAGCGGGAACCACGCGGATTGATGTAATCACTCAACTCGCGCCAGTGCGGCTCGAACGACTGACGCTCGCTTTCAAGTTGTGCGAACTGTTTGTTCAATCGCTCTTTAGTTGTTTCCGCCATTTCAATGACTCCGGTTACTGACCAAGTAGCGTTTTACCGCTGGTATTAGCGGTTGATGTGTCGCCCTGAGAACCGGTAAGCAGCGTAGAACTACGACCAGCAGCAGCGCGACGGCGACGTGTTTCTTCGTCGCGGGCATCAACAACGGCGGCATCCTGCTCCTGTGGTGCTGCCTGAACTTCTGGTGTTGCAGGCACTGATGGTGAGCTACCCATGCACATATCAATGACTCCGTACGCAATTAAATTATTACCAATTTAACCACATATGATTTATCTATCGTAGATAGTTGACATTTAACGCACGAATTATTACCTTTCAGGTAAGCAAAGAGTTCATTCCGGTTATTAACCTGACTGGCTTGTCGTTAAATTAAACAGGTGGGGTGAGCTTTTATTTTGAGCAGTACGGCGTATGGCACATGCGCCGATAGCGGTCTGGATACGTTTAAGGGGCACCCTCCCTTGCTCGGGCAAACGAACCAGGTAGCCGGAATGTGCAAGTCGAGCGGTTTTATTCCGCGCACGGGGATTCACCATCCCGGCGATTCGGTGTGACGCCTCGGAAGAGACGAGGGTACAACGATGAGAGCATTTATGGAGCCGCGACAAAGTGTGGCGCCTTAACAGGCTAAGTGCTCTCAGCGTTGTGGCATTAGCTCAGTTGGACAGAGCAACCGCCTTCTAAGCGGTTGGTCGCAGGTTCGAATCCTGCATGCCACGCCAGAATCACGCCTAAGGACCGTGATGCCAGAAGTTCCAGGTGCTTGGCGGTGATAGTTTCCCTTGAAGGACTATCACCGCCCTTTTTACAGCAGGACGCCATTGCGATGACTTCATGCTGTAAACCAGTACAGCCACGGAAGGCATAACTCATTGCTTCCAGTTCGCCCGGTTCGCCGGGCATTTTTTTAAGGTGAGATCATGAAGACAATTGATATGTTGGCTAAGTATCTAAATGAATGGCCATTAAAATATTCTCGTATCGTTCAGGCTGAAGACTGCATTTTTTATGGCGTTCTTGCTGGTAATGAAATGCATTACGAAGTAATTCAGAGTGAGGGACTGGCTGGGTTAACTCTTAGCGAAGACCATGGTACTAGCGTTACGTTCCATGACTGGATAACAGCACAACGTTCTGAAATGGAAAAAGGCGATGTTTTTGATATTTCTCGCGCTGTTTACGCTAAAGCAAAAAGTGATAATGATTACATGAGCGAACACTTATACAACATGAAGTTGCAATGCCTGCATGCGGCGCTTATTCAGAATGGGCACTTCGATAAAACAAGTGCCATCAATATTGCGGAAGCCATCAACGCTGGATTTAATGCCATTAAGTAACACCGTGACATGTCACAAACAGCCAGCCGATGAGCTGGCTTTGTTTTATCCTCATCAGAGGATATCAACGACATTATCCCCACCAGCAGATTAAGCATATGGATCGTAATCTGTGATGGCCTTGCCTTGCTGGTTCTGCTGCCCGGGAATTCGCAGACGCTTCGACACAGGGAACGCAAACGTCAGCAGTAGCGCATCGCCTTTACCAGGAGAACGCCCAAGCCGCTCCTTGATATCTTCCTTCGGTTCGATAACGATTTTACCGTCCACTCGAACTTTGTACTCTGCCGCCGACAGGTCGTCCGCTGTTTCCTGGTCATCCAGCATGCCGCCCAGCCTCAGCCATGTCTTACATGAGTTGAACATCTCCCCGCGCTTGTTGAGCATCTGAGGGTCAGTTGACGCACCACCGAACGGAACAAGTTGCCATGTACGACCCCAGCCATCACCGATTGACTTCAGACCGGTTCCGTAACCGAAGTCGATGAACACCGCGTCAGCATTGTACTGGTCTTCAAAGTCAGCGATACGCTTCGCCATAATCAGATCGTCGGTGGTCTTGTTACCAGTCCATAGCACCTTACTGTGCAGCCCCTGCCGCAGGTATATCACCGCGTCATCAACGCCTGAGTATGCCGGGTCAACGCCGATTATCACCGGAGCATGTGCAACCTGCGCAGCGGTGACCACCCGTTTCATTGCCTCGTCAGTAAGTCCGGTAGGGATAAACTGCAATTCAGATGCATCCGGGAATATGCCGCGCACACGGATTTTAACGAAGTCGCTGTCTTCCCCGTAGTCATCAACCCATTTCTGCAACTGCTGTTTGTTAGTGCCTTCCACCGTCCGGCTGTCAATCTGCGCAGTTTTCCAGCGGTGTTTGTATTTGCGGAAACATTCGCGAAAACGCCCGGTATTACGTGTAGGGTTTCCGAACGCCACCCAGATAATCTCAGTGTCTTCGTCCGTAAGCGCACCCTCAGCAACTTCCCACACCAGATCCGCAATGTTCGACGCTTCATCGAATACCACGATGATGCGTTTTCGCTCGTTGTGTAGTCCGGCGAATGCCTCAGTGTTGTGCTCAGACCAGGGGATTGCGTCAGCTCGCCACCGCTTGTCGTGCCCAGGATCATTGCTGTACATCGCGGTAGCGGTACAGGTAAACCAGTCTTTCGTGATAGCAAGGTTCGACCACTTGATAATTTCCGGCCAGGTCTTCGTTCGTAGCTGGTTGTCGGTGTTGGCGGTCACCACGACCTTACAATCCTCGCAAGTGGACATGCCCCAGTTGATCAACATTGAGATGTATGCTGATTTACCAATACCGTGACCCGAAGCACGTGCCAGCATAAGCGGCTGATAGCGCGTCTCGGGATTCTGCAGGTGATCACGTATCTCTCGGAACGCATCGGCCTGCCACTGACGTGGGCCGGTAGCATGTGCCAGTTCAGTCCCCTCTTCCCCCCACGGGAACGCATAGAGGGCATAGCCAAGCGGATCGTGAGTGAACCCTGCAATATCCTCGATCAACTGCTCTTCAGGAGATAACGCTGCATCTGTCACTGATTGCCATCCTGACGTTCTTTGAGTCGCTTCCTGGCTGCTGCTATGCGATCAGCAATTGTCACATTCACATTAACATCCAGGCGTTCTTTGAATGCGTTGACGTCGACGTGCTTACCAATCAGTTCGAGGTTCTTCACCTTGTCAGGCCATTTAATTTTTTTGAGGATTGTCTCTATCGAATCCTCGTTCATGTTCATGATGGTCGATGACAGATCAAAGCCACTAAGCGTAGTGCGCCAGATTTTCGGCCACTCGCGGATTGGCTTAAGGCTCCCATCGTCGTTGAGGATATCGATCACGTCCATCTGGTCGATCTCCACCAGGCGCATGAGAACGTAATCAGCACTGACGCGCATTCGTTTGTTGCGCTCCTCCATCAACTCGGCAATCCGTTTTTGAATGCGTTCATCGCGCATCATGACACTGGCTTTAACTGCCGCTGTATTTGGGGAGAATCCTGCGTTAATCGCTGCCTGAGTCTGGTTTTCAGGCGTTTTGATGTATGACTGGCAATAAGCCTCCTGCATTGCGGTTAGTGGCTTAAATTGCGTTGATTTGCGTTTATAGGTTTTAGGTTCAGCAGGCATCATAACCACCCTGGTAATTGTTACCGTTGTGGTAATAGTACCATGCAAAATAAAGCCGCCATAGTTGGCGGCAGTATTCAAAACCCATCAAATTCATCATGCATAATCTACTCGTGACATGTCACACTATTAATTTAGTTTCATGCCAGCCTTTAGTCACCCAGCATTGCGAGTCACCATTACACGGGCATGAATTAACGGGAACTTTCTCGCCGCACTTACCGCAACGTTTTCTGCTAATCGATTTTATACGCCCGCGCACGCGTGCATCATCCTGGCGGATCAGTAACGCTATATACTCCCCAAATTCGTAAGGCGCACGCCCGGGGCGACGCGTGGCACAGTTACGCTCCAGCATTTCCTGCTCCTGCTTATCCAGCACCAGTTCAATTTTGCGCTCACCGGCGGCGGACTGCCGAGCGCGCTGCGCGGCTTTGCGTTCTGCGGGGGATTTAGCCACGAATCGCACTCCACGCCAGATTGATTAATGACTCCCAGGTAATATAAACCCGGATACCAGCAGCCAGGCCGAAACCAATCACCATGGCATAAAGCAGAGCGTTGCACTTGTTCATCACTTCACCTCCTGCGGCGGTTCTGGTAGAGGCATCCAGTGGGTTACACCGTCAATTGGTTCATCGTCGTCGTACTCCAATGCGGCTATATAGAACCCGTCACGACGAGAATAAGAAATCCCGGACGTTACAATGCCATCCGAAACAACAATAATGTCACCCGTTTCTTCCGGCATTCGCTCACTACAGCTTATCCAACCATCCGGAATTACCGGAGAGTTGGTTGACGTTTCCGAGATTTTCCGAAAATTATTGGTTGACGAATCCTTGTTTTCCCGAAAGCTTCCTGACTGAAGCATAGCTTCGCGGCAATCGTTCCATCCTTCAGCATAATCACTATACGCAAGAGGCCAACCTCTTATGTATTCACGCGGCAACTTATCAGGCACTACCAGCGCTGGCGGCGCTGCGTAAAGTGGTTTGGGTGATATTTCCGCGCGTTTTGCGTATGCTTCAACTGTGTCAGGATTAAACAGGATTATGTTTTCGCCGCATTCCCACGCTATCGGTTCCGCTTCCAGCGATGCCAGCGCAATTCGTGCCAGTTCTTCCGCTTCTTCTGCTGGCAGTACAACGTTGCTACCAGGTCCGTATGTTTCGCGCCACTGCTTGATTGTCAGCAGTCGCTCTTTGGTAATAGTGGTCATGCCGCGTTTCCTTCTTTCTTATTAACAATTACACCGTCATATATTTCATTAAGGTGCCCTCTCAACTCCATTCGCCTTAATGCAGATAACATGTAATCGCATTCAACCTGCTTATTTCCAGTAAATGGCTTATCGTCAGGATTACCCCAACAGCAATTACCCTTGGGCCACCCATGTACTTTCCGTACTCTTCCGTTAACAACGTGAAGTAATCCCCAGCCAGGTGGTAAATCCTCAATTGAAATAATTCCCGGCTCACTAATAAAGAATCGCCAGTCGCCCATTCCAAGAGACGGATTTTTACGAAAACGCTTTTTTCTATCTGCTAACAAGTCAGCACGAGAACACTTCGCCTCTATCAGGCATGATGCTGAATTTCTGAATCCCATAGCATCTGGCTGTTCTCCGGTACTGGTTACAGCTATAAAGCGGTCATGAAAACAAACCTTGAACCCGTTGCGCTTAAGGAACTTGTACGCAATCTGACAGAGTTCGCGGTGTGTTAACGCCATATCACTCTCCTTTGATGCGAATGCCATCGACGCGTGGCACATTAACTTCCACGATGCGCACAGTTGGTTTGTACATCTCAATCGCAGTCAGCCAGTCAGCTCCTGTCATGCGCTTTTCCGCATCGCCATTAGTCCACTGAACCGGTACACCAATAGCCTTCATCGCAATTTCTATTTCCCCGGCAATGGCGCTTTTTCCGCAACCAGTAAAACCAGATACAACGACAAGAACTTCACCTTTGGCTGGTTTTATTTCCCGCGCTTCCAGCTCCTTAACGCGTTCCTCCAGTTCGTAGACTCTGCATTGCTCTTTATCATCAATCAGATATAACCCAAGACATTCGCTTTCTACCCAACCGCCGAAATCATGATCGTAACGCTCACATGAAAACTCACTGTCACCGTCCTTTGTTGGAATGGTGTAACTGTCTAATGGGCCACCGTACGTCGGTACATTTCCCAATTCCGGATGCTCAATCCACATGAAAAATGCACGTCCGGTTATAGGGCAAATATCTGGTCGCCATTGGTTACTCACTGATTGCCTCCTTTGCGAAGCTGGGCGGCGAACTCGTCACATATGTGCGTCAAAGAGCAAAGTTTGATTGATGGATGTTCGCGCATCATCTCTACCCCCTGCGCCCGTACTTCAGCCAGAAAAGCATCGGTGGCTGGGGTGTCTGATTGCAGAGACTTTGCGCGATAGTCATTCCACCCTCTTGCATACATGGGATTAACTTGCACTCCATCTTTTACGCAATATGCCTGACCTCCACGGTTGATAACCTTGATTTCGTCCATAGCGCCATACTTCAGCCCCGCATTCTCCGCCGCCAACGCCGAAAACTTCTCGTGTGCCAACTTAACAGCCGCATCAGCCTGCTTAATTGACTCAATCGCTTTCTGCTGGTCTTCGGCCAGCGCATTAGCACGCACCAGTTGCACTTCCAGTTGCGTTGCCAAATCGCTGATCAGCTTTGCCACACTGCGCATATCAACGGCACCACATTCTGCTTTCAGTTCCGAAGCCATCTCATGCCCGGCGGCAACTAACCCTTTGATATTACTTTCCATCTTTACCCTCGCTTATCCACATAACTTATTGATTACATTGATAACTAAAAAGATCGTCGATTCAGAACTCTTCGATGTTCCAGCCGCCACCTGCTTTCTTTGGTTTAACCGTTACCCCGATGATTCGGAACGGATACTGATCTGCGGCTACTTTGGTTTTCACCCTGGCGTCGTCGGTCCAGAATCCCCCTTTCACTTCGTGCAGTTCCATCTCTCCGGTGGCGAGCATCACTGCGAAATCTGGCGTATAGAACGTGTTGTCAGCTAACCGCAGCTTGATACCCTCGAATCGATACCAGGCGATTTCCCCTGCACGTTTACGCTGCTCAAGGTGCTGGCAATACGCAGATTCTGTTTTGTTCATCTGGCCTGTTTTGAGTCGACCAAGAGCCTGTATCTGTTTTCTCATGATTTACCCATAAGGTAATTAAAAACCACATAAGACACAAAATCAATAGAGTTAAGAATATTTTGTTACCTATAAGGTAATTATTGAGGCGTAAAAAAATGCGCTATCGCGCTGGTATTACTTGATAAATCCTGCCGACTTTCCTCGCCTGTATTCCTCCATCAGCCACTGCGCCGGTGTTATTCCCCCCAGGGTGGCGGCGTTAGGCATGCACCCGAAACTTCGCCCTGGTGGATGGTAAACGTCTCTCCCTGTGTCCGGAGGCGTACTCATGGGTTCTGGCTTTGCCTGTATGCTGATCACCGGATCCGGTATCTGCTGTCCGGAAGCCACCTTTTTCGCCCAATCATCGAGCAGCCTGCGCGCGTGTTTCTCAACCTCAATCTCGCTAAGCTGGCGCTGATACATTGCACGGCGGGTATCACATACGACCCAGTACATAACCGGATGTCGCCACGGGAATCTTTCGGGACCACCAGGATATAAACTTTTTTCCTTGCTGTACCGGTGAAACTCCGCCATCACATCGTCAATGGTGACGCCAAGAACCATCTTACTGTCTTTACACCACTTGATGAATTGCCCTGGCGACGGCCAGAACGGAGATTCACTGGCGCGGGCGTGGCGCATACCAGCAGAAACCTGTTCACGGGTTCGGATCCCCCCTTCGGCAAACGCAGCAATCCACTGCTGTTTTGCAGCGACTTCCTGCTCTGGCGTCTTCAGGTTGGTTACCACTGCCGCCGGAAACAGTTGTTTCAGCTGTTTGAAAAGGGCATCAACAAGCCTCTCTGCTGACATGTTCACCACATTGTCATTGTTGACGTACTGATGCTCATAACCTGACATGCGAGAAAGGGCTTCTCCGTCACGGTTTTGTATTGCGGTAAAAACGTTGTTCACAAGAAATCCTCCCATGCTTCAGGGCTGTTCCAGTGCGGAACGTTGTTATCAGGTAATGTTGATTGCTTCTGTCTGCTAATCTGCAGCCGCCTTGCCAGCTTTTGCTCCCACTGTGCCTGATGGTATGCCTTACCCTCAGCCATCCAGTAAATTCTGAACTCTGCAAGTTCCTGTGCCGTTGGCAGACTGTCCAGGTAGATCCCCTGCAATGAGCTTTTCCGAAGAAAGTCATCTGATGGCTGCCATTGTTCATGCATGACAAATTTGCCTAATTGCCCTGGCCCACCAGGAGGAACAAAGTTATTCATCACGGCGTTGTTTGCGCCGGGGTCATGAGGCACAGAATCCCCGGTTTTTGTCCTGCTCTCCCTCTCTTGGTTAAATGACTGGTTTTCTGACTGGTTCTGGATCCCGTTTTTGGGATCATTCAACATCCCGTTTTTGGGTATATTCCCGTTTTCGGGTTCATTACACCCTTCTAGGTTGCCTTTAATGTTCCCTTTTTTGGTTATATTAAGAGAGAAAACCCGCACTCTTTTCGTCGCTCCCTTTCTCTCTCCGGTATCTGAAATAAGCCCCATTTTCATGAGCGATATAAGCCCGGCCTGTACGGTTTTTTTATTCAGGCAAGTGTCTTTAACGAGGCGTTCTATGCTTGGGTAGCAGAGGTTATATTCATCGGCTCTGTCAGCCATCGAGAGCAGTATGAGCTTTAATGACGAGCTACCTGGATCTGTCTCCCAGGCCCAATCTGTTGCATGTCTGCTCATGATTAATCTCCGCTATCAGCTTGAATGTTGTGGGGAGGAATTAATCATGATCTGCTTAATCTCTGCCCTGATGCGACGGTTTGATTCCATGGTGCACTCAACACAGTGTCCGTTGTAAACCCAGCGTTCACTGTCATGTCCGTGCTTACATGGTTTTCCGGTGTAGTAGCGTTTAAGTCCGCGCTTTGCGGCATCAATACGTGTAATGATTTCCATGGTAAGCCCTGTTATTAGTATTGGGATTACGGTTATTTTGTGCTGACACAAAAAAAAGATCAACCAGATTTGGTTTTTTATTACCTTTTAGGTGCGAATAGATATGAAAAGACCGCCGGATGGCGGTCTACAGAGGGTTGTGGCTGGATATCATGAGTAGAAGAAGTATGCCAGTTCTGCTTTTGAGCGCAGCCATTGTCTTGTTTTACAGGCTTTAAAAAGCCCATTCATCAATACCTTACCTGGCATTTTGCGCTTACCTGTTAAGTGAGTCTGGATATAGTGACTCGTCGTTCCGGCTTCCTGTGCGAAGGCTTCACGCTCATCCGGAGTAAGTGCAAGCCAGTGCTTTTTGAAATCGAAATGTCCGTTATCGCTCATAGCTATTGCCTGATATTTATTTCAGATAATAAATATTCACCCATAAGGTAACAAAAATCAAGGATAGTTACCTATGGGGTGCATTTACCTGTTGGGTAATATTGCTTTAAATTGAATCATCTACTGATTCATATATGAGGCGATTTTCCAGAAAATGAAAAGTATCCAGGACGTCCGCAGGCAAAATCTCAACGACTTGATCGACCGTGAATTCAATGGTGTTCAGACGCGGATGGCAGAAAAACTTGGAACTCAGGCAAATCTGGTAAACCGCTGGGCTCTTGGCAAGAAGGTTATCGGCGACCAGGTTGCGCGAAAAATTGAAGCTGCCGCCAATAAACCCCGTAACTGGCTTGATATCGATCGCTCGCTTTCTCAGGAAGGTTTTCAGCCTGTCGGCCCAAGCGACATTGGTCAGCTGGCAGCTCACAACCTGGAACGCTGGATGAGTGAAAGCCGCGACCTTTCAACTCAGGGAAAACTTCACCGCGCATCCGGCGTCGCCCAGGTGACAATAAGCCGCCTGTTAAACAATGAGGTCAGCGTTTCCATTTCCACCCTGGAGAATGTTGCATCTGCATTCGGGCGTCACGGATATGAACTACTGATTCATCCACATGACCCTGCAACTATCAACTATGACCGCTCGCGCTACGCATTGTTACCTGAAACAGAGAAGGCAAAGATCGAAAGTTACATTGAATTTGTCATCAACCAGAAC
>ENA-UOJT01000596-UOJT01000596.1-human-gut-metagenome-genome-assembly--contig:-C15-NODE-596-length-26015-cov-8.919954_pt1 | contig 26015 bp, 28 predicted proteins | sample MGYA00242357_ERZ723904 | MGnify/ENA metagenome assembly ERZ723904 | reverse complement strand
TAATATGGTAATGAGTAATTAACTCATGGGGACTTATTGTCCCGCTGATAGAGGTGCGGAACAGATCAGTAGCGCGTCCATAACGGTCTGCGGAGACCGGCTGCGCGAAAGGCTTACCGCCGAAGAATGCACGATCCGTGGTGTGCATATCTGGCTGCACGTTGAACAGGCGTCCGGCTGTCATCGGTCTGATGGAGAGCTATCGCATATATACGATATCAAACCAGCCGATGAACTATACTCCATCGGCTTTATTTATTGCAAAAAGAGAAAGGAAACATTCCCATGAAAGAAAAGTATAATGTCGGTATAATCGGCGCAACAGGTATGGTAGGTCAGCGTTTTGCTACCCTGCTTGAAAACCACCCCTGGTTCCATGTAGTTGCACTCGCAGCTTCTCCCCGCTCCGCTGGCAAGACCTACAAAGAGGCCGTAGGCTCCCGCTGGCTGATGGATACTCCCATGCCCAAGAGCATGGAGGACATCGTTATCATGGACGCTACCGCAGATGTTGACAAGATCGCTTCCATGGTAGATTTCGTTTTCTGCGCTGTTGATATGAAGAAGGACGAGATCAAGGCTCTCGAGGAGAGATACGCAAAGGCAGAGTGCCCGGTAATGTCCAACAACTCCGCTAACCGCTTCACTCCCGACGTTCCGATGATCATTCCGGAGGTCAACGCAGACCACGCTGCCATCATCGACGCTCAGAAGAAGCGCCTCGGCACAAAGCGCGGCTTTATCTCCGTAAAGTCCAACTGCTCCATTCAGAGCTATGTTCCGGCTCTCTCCCCGCTGAGAAAGTTCGGCATCAAGAATATCCTCGCTTGCACATACCAGGCGATCTCCGGCGCAGGCAAGACATTCGAGACCTGGCCTGAGATGGTGGATAACCTTATCCCGTACATCGGCGGCGAGGAAGAGAAGTCCGAGCAGGAGCCGCTGAAGGTATGGGGTCACATCGAGGGCAGCGAGATCGTAAAGGCTCAGTCCCCGCTGATCACCACACAGTGCCTGAGAGTTCCGGTTTCCAACGGCCACTTCGCAGCAGTATTCGTAAACTTCGAGAACAAGCCTTCTATGGACGAGATCAAGAAGATCTGGGCTGAGTACGCAGGCGAGCCGCAGGCGCTGAAGCTGCCGTCCGCTCCGAAGCAGTTCATTCACTACTTCGAGGAGGACAACATGCCGCAGGCTAAGCTGCACCGCAACCTTGAGGGCGGTATGGCTGTATCCGTCGGCAGACTGCGCCCCGATACAATGTTCGATTACAAGTTCGTGTGCCTTTCTCACAACACACTGAGAGGCGCCGCAGGCGGAGCTGTTGAAATGGCTGAGCTGCTTGCTGCAAAGGGCTACCTGGACTGATATCTCCGTGAAAGGATACCCCATGAAAAAGACTATATTTACCGGCGTAGGCACCGCCATCGTCACCCCGATGAACTCCGACGGCTCCATCAATTACGATGAGTTCGGCAAGCTCATCGAGTTCCAGATAGCCAACGGCGCTGACGCTCTCGTAGTATGCGGCACCACCGGCGAGGCTTCCACCATGCCCGACGAGGAGCACCTTGAGTGCATCGGCTACGCCGTTAAGAAGGCCGCTCACCGCGTTCCTGTAATTGCAGGAACCGGCGCGAACGATACCGCCCACGGCATCAGACTTTCCGCTGCCGCTGAAAAGCTCGGAGCGGACGCCCTGCTTCAGGTAACGCCCTACTACAACAAGGCTTCCCAGCGCGGACTGGTAAAGCACTTCACAGCTATCGCAAACAGCGTGAAGATACCGATAATCCTTTACAACGTTCCCAGCCGTACCGGCTGCAACATCTCCATTGACACCTACAAGGAGCTTGCGAAGGTTCCGAACATCGTTGCAACAAAGGAAGCAAGCGGCAATATGTCCCTCGCTGCCGAGATCGCAGCTTATACCGACCTCGACATCTATTCCGGCAACGACGACCAGGTGATGCCGATTCTTTCCCTCGGCGGAAAGGGCGTTATCTCCGTGACCTCCAACCTCATGCCGAAGGAGAAGCACGACGAAGTCGCTCTGTTCAACGCAGGCAAGCAGGCAGAGGCGCTCGCGATCCAGGCTAAGATTCTGACGTTCGAGAAGGCTCTGTTCATGGACGTCAACCCTATCCCTGTCAAGGAGGCTCTGAACATCATGGGCTTCAAGGCGGGCGAGTGCAGGCTTCCGCTGTGTTCAATGTCCGACGAGCAGATCGCTAAGCTCAGAAGCGCGATGGAGCCGCTCGGATTAGTAGGTGCAATAAAGTAAATAATGCGGGCGGAATCAAATGCTTCCGCCCGATATGCTAACTGGCATTTCTGCAAAAATCTGAAAGGAATTACAAATGACTAGAATCGCAATAACAGGCGCATGTGGAAGAATGGGCAGAGTGATCGCGGGTCTTGTTAAGGAGCGCGCGGACTGCACCATCATCGCCGGAATCGACAAACTCGGCGAGCAGTACGACGAATTCCCGGTGTACACCAAGGTGTTCGACATGCCCGAAAAGCCCGATGTTATCATCGATTTCTCGCACCCCTCCGCGCTTCCTGACCTGCTCAGCTATGGCAAGATGAACAACGTTCCGCTGGTGCTCGCCACGACAGGCTACACCGATGAGGAGCGCGCGCAGATAACCGCGGCTTCGGCTCAGGTCCCGGTGTTCTTCACATTCAACATGTCGCTCGGTATAAACCTGCTTGTGGAGCTTGCGCGCAAGGCTACTCAGATACTCGGCGGTCAGTTCGATATTGAAATCGTTGAGAAGCACCACAATCAGAAGAAGGACGCGCCTTCCGGTACTGCAATAATGATAGCCGAGGCAATCAACGAGGAGCTGGGCGGCAAGGATCATTTCGTATACGACCGCCACAGCGTTAGAAAGCCCCGCGACAAGGATGAGATAGGAATGCACGCTATCCGCGGCGGCACAATCGTCGGCGAGCACGACATAATTTTCGCCGGACACGACGAGGTGATCACGCTGTCGCATTCGGCACAGTCGAGAGAGGTTTTCGCAAACGGAGCGGTCAACGCCGCAGTATTCCTTGCGGGCAAGCCTGCTGGAATGTACGCAATGTCTGATCTTATCAAGGAGGGCTGACAATGAATATCACAGTAACAGAAAACGTATCAGCAGTAACCTTTAATAATGTACCGCTGTACAAGACCATTATGGAGGATACCCTGACCGCTGTCGCAGAGGCAGGTATCAACATTGACATGATCTCCATGACCGCGCCGACATCGGAGCGTTTCGGCTTCGGTTTCACGCTGGACGACGACGATATGCCGAAGCTGCTGACCGTGGTTAAGCGCCTGAAGGAGAAGCACGACATCACTCCGATGATCAACAGCAGCAACCGCAAGATTGTTATTAAGACCGGAGAGATGGAAGCGCAGGCTGGTTTTGCGGCTAAGGTATTCAACCTGCTGAACAAGATAGACGCGATGATTCTTCTGATAACCACCGGTGTTGACGAAATTTCCGTACTTATCCGCGAGAGCGACGGCGAGGCGGCTGAGGCAGGTCTGAGGGAACTGTTCAAGTGAGCGTGCTGAATTTGATTTCGACCGCCGCGGCGACTGCCGAGGCTGCAACGCACGAAGCGACGATAAACGACGCAGTTCACAACCTCGTTGAACACCCGGAGGAAACGGTGAGCAAGTTCAGCGAGTTTTTCCATAACATGTGGGACGCGATAGTGCGCGCAGTTCCGACGATAATTCTCGCGATCATCGTGCTGATAGTGGGTCTGATAGTCTGCAAGCTGGTGCTGAAGCTCATCAGCAAGGGACTCGACCGCACGCGGCTCGACCTGACCGTCACGAACTTTACAAAGCAGTGCTGCAAGATCGTGCTGTATGTTCTGCTGATAACCGTGGTTCTGAGCACGCTGGGAATTCCCGCGACCTCGATCGTTACCGTTATCGGCACCGCCGGCGTTGCGATAGGCCTTGCATTGCAGAACAGCCTTTCGAACGTTGCGGGCGGCATTATGCTGATGATTAACAAGCCGTTCAAAATAGGCGATTACATCTCAGTTGCGGGTGTGAGCGGCACCGTAAGGCAGATCACGATACTGTACACCAGGCTGGATTCCGACTCCAACCAGGCAATATTCATACCGAACGGGCAGGTTTCCGGCGCGACTGTTACGAACAACAACAGCAACGGTATCCGCCGCGTGGATATGGTGTTCTCAATAAGCTACGACGACGATTTCGAGAAGGCGCAGCAGGTTATTTTCGAGGTGCTGAAGCGCAACGAAAAGATACTGAAGGATCCCGCGCCTATCGTCAGAATGCTGGAGCATGCGGCAAGCTCGATAAACCTCGCGGTACGTCCGTGGTGCAATTGCGCCGATTACTGGAGCGTGTACTTCCAGACTATGGAGGATATCCGCGCAGCGTTTACAGCGGCGGGAATTTCGATCCCGTTCGACCAGCTAGACGTGCACGTTGTCAAGGAATGATCACAGGGGAGCAGATGCTATACGTCTGCTCCTTTTTGTATATTTTTTGACTGTTGCTGCAAATAGTCTGTATAATTATTCAAAAAATACTTGAACAAATCTTAAAAGTGTGGTATACTAAAATAGATTAAATATGTTCGCCTGAAACTCAGGAGGTAAGTATGGATAAGAAATCAAACAAGCCGGTCGGCACCATCAAGGTGTCCGAGAGCGTTATAGTCAAGATGGCAGAGCTTGCGGCTGCCGAGATCGACGGAGTTTACTGCCGTGGTCAGGCTCCAGCTCCATCGAATACCAAGTCAAAGGTGCTGGGTCCTGTTCGTGCAAGGCTGGGCGAGGATACTGCGGAGATACGCGTTGATATCGTCGTGATGGAAGGCTTCAACGCTGTGAATGTCGCGGAAGCAGTCCAGAAGAGCATAAAGTCAGCTATACAGAGCATGACGAACTTCACGGTTACAAAGGTAGACGTTAACGTTGCCGGAATAAAATTCAAGGAGAGCGCGGAATAAGCGCAACAACGAAAATGGAAGAAAAACTTAGCAGAAGAGAAGTGCGCGAGGGCGCATTCATAATACTTTATCAGACCCTTTTCGGTCAGACCCCCCAGGAGATAACAGAGGCTGACGAGGAGGCGTTCGGTCTTGCGCGCAGCCACGAAACCGACCTCATCGTAAACGGAGTTCTCTCCCACGACGAGGAGATCACCGGAATCATCGCGAAGTACAGCACCACCAGGTCGGTAGCGCGTATTTCAAAGGTGAACCTCATTATCATGAAGATCGCGATTTATGAGATCAAGTACGACGACAAGGTGCCCGGAGCCGCCGCCATCAACGAGGCGGTCGAGCTTGGCAAGAAGTACGCGTACAAGCAGGACTGCAACTTTATAAACGGCGTTCTGAACTCATATCTTGAGGAATTCGAGAATGCCAGGGATTGATTTCGGCCTTGACAGGTTCGGAAGGCGCGACCCAGACCCGCTGATGACTGTAACTCAACTCACCGCCGCGGTAAAGTCTGCGATAACCTCCATGCCGGAGCTGTCGCACGTTGCGGTCGCGGGCGAGATATCGTCCTGCACGCGCTCGGCGAAGGGGCATATTTACATAACCCTAAAGGACGGTGCAAGCGTTGTGAGCGCGGTGGTCTTTGCAGGCTCTGCACGGACTCTCACTCACCAGCCGCAGGTGAACGAGCAGGTAGTCTGCTACGGCTCTGTGGACGTTTACGGCGGTCAGGGCAGATATCAGCTCTACTGCACTGACATCACGCTCCAGGGCGCAGGAACCCAGGCGGCAGAGCTGGAGGCGCTCCGGCGCAGGCTGGAGCAGGAGGGGCTGTTCAGCCAGCACCGTCCGATACCTGCCATGCCCAGGATCATCGCGGTGGTCACTTCCGCAGGCGGAGCCGCGCTGACCGACATCAAGAACGTACTTGCAAGGCGCTGTCCGATGGTGAAGCTGCTGCTTATTCCTGCCCTGGTGCAGGGCGCGGAGGCTCCCGAGTCGGTGGCTGCGGGAATACGCCGCGCACAGGACACCGACGCTGACGTTATCATATTCGGCAGAGGCGGAGGCTCCGTGGAGGATCTTTCCTGCTTCAATTCCGAGGTGATAGCCCGGGCGGTCTACGCCAGCCGTATCCCAACGATATCCGCAGTAGGCCACGAGCGCGACTACAGTATCTGCGACTATGCCGCGGATCTCCGCGCGCCGACTCCTTCCGCGGCGGCGGAGCTTGCTGCGTCAGTGACCGCCGATATGATGATCGACGGCCTCAGCGGCGCACTGAGCCAGATAAGCAGCCGAATGTCGCACTACATTGCGGAACGCGGCAGCATGCTGGATTCCCGAATGGCGCTTATCACTGCGCTTTCGCCCGCGTCCAGGCTCCGGACTGCTTCGCAGCGGCTGGATTCTATCGAGCAGCAGATACGCCAGAGCATACACAGCCGGCTTGACAGGCTCGACCGCGCTGTTATGGCAAGCGCCGGAGTTATATCCGCGCTGAATCCGCTCGGGGTGCTGTCGAGGGGATATTCCGTCACCAGCAGCGGCGAAAGGATAGTCACGGAAGCGGGACAGCTTTCTCCGGGCGACGATATCAGCATCAGGCTCGGGAAAGGCTCCGTCACCGCCAGAGTGACTTCAGTCAGCGAGGACTGAACTAACGGAGGTACACAATGGATTTTGAACAGGCAATGAAGCGCCTTACAGAGATATCAGAACTAATGGGCAAGAGCGACCTCAAGCTTGAGGACTCGATGAAGCTTTACACTGAAGCGGTGGAGCTGACTAAAAAGTGCAAGGAATATATCAAAAATGCGGAGCTCCAGGTTCAGACCCTGGAAGCTTCCAACTGATCCGGAGGTCAGAATTTGGATAAGGAAACAGTCAGGGAACAGCTCCGCGATTACGCGGAAATGACCGAGCGGGCGATAGATTCCTACCTGCCCGAGACCGAGTGTCTCCAGAAGAACGTGATTTTAGCGGCAAGGCACAGCCTGACCGCAGGCGGAAAGCGCCTCAGACCCGCGCTCGTGATGGAGTTCTGCCGGGTCAGCGGCGGGGAAGCGGCGTCGGCGCTTCCGGTGGCGTGCGCCATTGAGATGATGCACACGTTTTCGCTGATACACGACGACCTTCCGTGCATGGATAACGACGACATGCGCCGCGGCAGGCCGAGCTGTCACAAGGCATTCGGGGAAGCCAACGCGCTTCTTGCCGGTGACGCGCTTGCGATTCTCCCGGGGGAGATAATCGCGAAGGCGGGGCTGAAGGGCACGATATCCCAGGGCGCCGCGCTGAAGATCATCTCGCTGCTCGGGGAGCAGGCGGGCATTTTCGGAATGATCGGCGGTCAGGTGATCGACACTGAAAACGAGGGGAAGCAGCTCCCGGAAAACGTGCTGCTTGAGATGTACCGCATGAAAACCGGCGCTCTGCTGGAATTCTGCTGCCGCGCGGGAGTTATCGCAGCGGGCGGCGGAGCCGAACTTCAGCTTGCGGCGGGAACATACGCAAGGAAGCTGGGACTGGCATTCCAGATAATCGACGATATCCTGGACGTCACCGCTGACGAGAAGCTGCTCGGCAAGCCGGTAGGCAGCGATAAGGAGAGCGGGAAGTACACATACGCCGCCGTTGTGGGGCTTGATAAGGCACGCAGCGAAGCGGCAAAACTCACCGAAGAGGCAGTCCGGGCGCTGTCTGCGTTCGGGGACAGAGAGTTTCTGGAGGGGCTGACGCGCCTTCTGCTCGAGCGGAACTACTGATCGTCCGGAGGAAGTAATTTATATGAATATTTTTATGGCGAACCCGACTGTGACGGTCGGGCTGATATCGTTTATTTCAGCGCAGATAATCAAGACTGCGCTTTTCGCGATAAAGCAGAAGACCTTCAACCCCGAGCGCATCACTGGCGCTGGCGGCATGCCGTCGTCGCACTCGGCGCTGGTGGTATCCGTTGCGCTGTATCTGCTGCGGCTGGAGGGATTTTCAAGCTCCACGTTTGCGCTTTCGATAATCGTAATGGGCATAGTTATCTATGACGCGCTCAGCGTGCGCTATAACGCCGGGCTCCACGGCAAGGAGCTGAACCGCCTGCGCAAGGTGATAGACGAGATGGACGACGAGATCTCCAGGCTCAGCGGCGAGGAGCGCGACGAGAAAATGGAGGAACTTTCCGACCGCAAGGATTTCAAGGAGTTCCTTGGTCATAAGCCGATAGAGGTGCTTGCAGGAGCGCTTCTGGGAATACTTATTGCAATGCTGTTCCCGCTGCCGGCGTAAATTTGCGAGGAGATCATGATACTAGACGATTCAATAAATCACGAAAAGATATCAAACATGACCCTGCCCGAGCTGAAAGAATTATGCCGTGAACTGCGGCGCTGCATTCTGAACACCGTATCCGAAAACGGAGGCCATCTTGCCTCCAACCTCGGAACAGTGGAGCTGACGGCGGCGCTGCACTTTGTTTTTGACGTAAAAGAGGACAGGATCGTGTGGGACGTAGGCCACCAGGCGTACGCTCACAAGCTGCTCACCGGGCGCTATTCTGAGTTCAGCACGCTGAGAAGCCTAAACGGAATATCCGGCTTCACACGCCGGAAGGAGTCCACAGCGGACGCGTTCATTTCCGGGCACAGCAGTACTTCAATATCGGCGGCGTTCGGGATCGCCTCCGCGATGAGATTACAGGGACGCCGCGGAAGCGTAGCTGCGGTGATCGGCGACGGAGCGCTCACCGGCGGCATGGCGTACGAGGGTCTGAACAACGCCGGAAAGAGCAAGGCTCCGCTGGTGGTGATACTTAACGACAACGCGATGTCGATATCCAAGAGCACCGGCGCGCTGGCGCTTTATCTGGCGCATATCCGCTCCACAAAGAAGTACTACTGCGCGAAGGAGCACGTAAAATCCCTGCTTTCAGCGGTCCCGGTGGTGGGAGATAAGCTGGAGCGCACGATACGCACCGCAAAGGGGCTTATCAAGGACGCGATATACGACAGCAGCAACATGTTCGAGAATTTCGGGTTCCAGTACATCGGTCCGGTCAACGGTCACGACCTTGAGGACCTGATCGAAGCGTTACAGGTCGCGAAGATAATGCGCCGACCCTGCGTTGTGCATGTGTTCACCACGAAGGGAAAGGGCTGGAAGCCTGCGGAGGAGAACCCCGGCGAGTACCATGCGGTCACAAAGAAAAGCTCTGCGCCCTCCGGCGAGACGTTCACCGAAGCCTTCGGCAGGGAGCTTGAGCGCATAGGCAAATCCGACAGCCGCGTATGCGGCATCACTGCGGCGATGAAGTATGCCACCGGCATGAACTACTTCAAGAACGCCTGCCCGGAACGCTTTTTCGATGTCGGCATAGCGGAGCAGCACGCGGTGACTTTCGCCGCAGGCCTTGCCGTGGAGGGAATGCTCCCGGTGTTCGCGGTGTACTCCACGTTTTTGCAGCGCGGTTTCGACCAGATCGTGCATGACTGCGCGATAGAAAACACGCACGTCACATTCGCTGTCGACCGCGCGGGCTTCACCGGCGAGGACGGCGAGACCCACCAGGGAATTTTCGACGCGGCTATGCTGGCTTCAATTCCGAACACCACGGTGTTTTCCCCGGCAAGCGCCGAGGAACTCCGTCTGTGCCTGAGCGAGGCGCTCTACAACACGGACGGAATCGCGGCGGTTCGCTACCCCAAGGGCGGCGAGAGCGGCTCGGTGGAGCCGTCGGTAAGCTGGGACTGGTCGGGTAAGCGAGGCGGTACGCTGGCGGTGAGCTACGGAAGGCTCTCCGTAAATATGACGGCAGCAGCCCGGGAAGCATCCCAGCGCGGCGAGCCGGTGGACTGGCTCCGGCTGGTTCGGATTAGCCCGATTCCAGAGGAAGCGCTCCGGACTTCGCTTTCCTACAAGCGGGTGGTGTTCTTCGAGGAGGGAATACTCCAGGGCGGCATAGGCGAGCGTTTCGGGGCGGCTCTGCTGGAGATGGGATATTCCGGCGGTTTCGAGGTCGTCGGGGTGGACGGTCAGTTCGTTCCGGCGGGGACTGTCGCTCAGCAGCTTGAGCTGTTCGGGCTTGACAGGGCTTCCATGTCGGCAAGGCTGACTAACCTCCCGGGAGGGAATCATGCGACTTGACATCTATCTCACCGAGAATTCGCTCTGCAAGAGCCGCACAGCGGCGCAGAGCCTGATAAAAAGCGGGGGAGTTTCACTAAACGGAATCCCCTGCACGAAGCTGTCTCAGGAAGTCGGCGAGAGCGATACGGTCGACATCATCGGAGAGCAGCTCCGGTATGTCGGCAGGGGCGGGCTGAAACTGGAAGCCGCTCTGGACAAGTTCGCGCTGGATATTACCGGCGCGGAGTGCATAGACATCGGTTCCTCAACGGGCGGCTTCACGGACTGCATGTTACAGCATGGCGTGGCGAAGGTCTGGGCAGTGGACGTCGGCAGAGATCAGCTTGACGAGAGCCTGCGCCGCGACCCGAGGGTAGTCTCCATGGAGCAGACGGATATCCGCACGGCGGATCTGCCGCAGGTGGACTTTATCGGCACTGACGTGTCGTTTATCTCGCTGAAGCTGATACTTCCGCACATATACCGCCTGCTGAAAAGCGGAGGGAGGGCTGCGGTGCTAATCAAGCCGCAGTTTGAAGCCGGCAGATCGAACCTCAGCAAGAAGGGGATAGTGCGCGATGAGAAGGTGCGGCTCAGGATACGCGATGAGATAGCCGAGTTTGCACAGGGCTGCGGATTTTCGGTCATCGGCACGGAAACCTCGCCGATAACCGGCGGCGACGGAAACACAGAATACCTGATGTGCCTTGAAAAGCGCTGAGCTTTCAGGCAGAACGGAGGCAGGCATGAACGGAAAAAGCGTCATGATAGGCTATAACCGCAGGGACCCCAAGTCGGTACGTATCGCGGAGGAAATATGCGCAGAGCTGACCGCGTCGGGATTTGCTCCGCTGTCGCTGAAATACGACGACGGCGGGACGGGCGGTCTGAAGGGCGCGAAGTCCTCCGAGAGCGGCGAGGGCTGCGTATGCATGATAACCGTCGGAGGCGACGGCTCGATAATTTCGCACGGCAAGCTGGCGGCGGTCTGGGGAATTCCCCTGATGGGCGTCAACACCGGGCGGCTGGGATTCATGGCGAACCTCGAACCCGGCGATATAAAGCGCATTCCGGAAATAATTACCGGAAATTTCAGAGTGAGCCGCCGCATGATGATGTCCGTGGACGTCAGCTACGCGAACGGCGGGAAGCTCCACCAGAACTGCCTGAACGACGTCGTGGTGTCCCGGGACAGCAAGTCCAAGCTGCCGGAATTCTGCGTTTACTGTGGCGAGACCGAGGTCTCCAGGCTGCGCGCGGACGGCGTGATATTCAGCACTCCGACTGGCTCCACGGCGTACTCGCTGTCGGCGGGCGGGCCTATAATCGACCCGGCGCTCCATTGTATCGAATACACCGCGCTCTGCCCGCACTCGCTGTTTTCCAGACCCATGATCTTCTCCGCGGAGCGCGAAGTCACGCTGCGGGTGAATTCCTATCAGGACAGCCGCGTGACGATAAACTTCGACGGCGACAGCGGCTATCCGTTCGACGAAGGCGACGTGCTGACGCTCCACATAGGCTCCCCGGATCTTATGCTGATTGAGACCGGCGAGGGATTTTTCGGCTCTGTGAACCGCAAGCTGATGCAGCCGCTGAGATGACGAGGTGCTCATGATACAGAATTACGACGAGTTCATAACAGAGCTGCACCGTGCTGGGTTTTCCCTGGGCGGCGGGAGCAGCAAGGGAATATACGCGGCGGTGCCTTTCGACTGGACGGAGCAGCCCGCAGGAACTCAGGTGCGCTGGCACACCGGCGAGCCTGACACCGACCCCTGGGAGTGGCGCATGCGCGTCCTTGAGGAACGCAGCGACATCGCCTACGCGAAGGTGTTTTTCCGTGGAAGCGGCTACATAACCCGGGAGTGGTACCCATTCTTCATGTCAGTCCGCCGCCAGGGCATGACCTTTGAAGAAATGTGGGAATCCGGCAGGGTAACGGAGCTTTCACGCAGGATATACGAGGCGGTCAGGGATAACGGCAGGGTCGCAATGCATGATATAAAGCGGCTTGCGGGGCTGTCCGGCGAGACATCCGCGCACATTGAGAAGGCGATGACCGACCTCCAGATGAGCATGCTTCTGACGATATGCGGCAGGCAGCAGAAGCGCAATGCGTTCGGGGAACTTTACGGCTGGAGCAGCACGGTATTCTGCACGCCGGAGGAATTCTGGCACACCGAAGATACCGGAGATATCCCGCCGGAGGAAGCGGCAGAGAGGATACGCGCAAGGGTGCTTGAACTCAACCCTGACGCGCAGGAGCGTAAAATAAGGAAGTTCATTTACGGCTGAGAGGTACACTATGGATAAGAAGCAGCGGCAGCGTGCTATACTCAAGATAATATCCTCGCAGGAGGTCGAAACCCAGGAGCAGCTTGGCGAGCTTCTTGCCGAGGCGGGCTACCCGACCACGCAGGCGACGGTCTCAAGGGATATGCGCGAGCTGAAAATACGCAAGGGAATGGCGGAAAACGGCGTGAACTGCTACTATTCCCCGGAGTGCGAGAATCCACCGGAGTACAGCAGCGTGTTTGCTCAGGCGGTGCTGTCCATAGATTACGCGATGAACATCGTGGTGATAAAATGCCGCCCGGGTCTTGCGAATGCCGCCTGCGTAGTCCTGGACGACGAGGCGTTCGGATTTGTGGTCGGGACCATAGCCGGAGACGACACGATATTCGTGCTCACCAGAACTGAAAACCACGCCGTGCAGCTTATAGAGCTGCTCAAAAAGATGATGACGAGATAAGGAGAATGCCGCTTGTTAAGAGAACTTTCTATTGAAAACCTTGCAGTTATAGAAAAAGCCTCCGTGGAATTCGGCGGCGCGTTCAACGTTTTCACCGGCGAGACCGGCGCGGGCAAGAGCGTCATCATCGGCGGTATCAACGCGGTGCTCGGCGGCAGGACTAACAAGGATATCGTCCGCAGCGGGGCGCCGAAGGCGGTTATTTCCGCGCTGTTTGACGATATTTCCGACCGCGTGAAGGCGAAGCTGTCGGAGCTTGGTTTTTCCTCCGAGGACGGCGAACTTGTTCTCATGCGCGAGATAACATCCGAGGGAAAAAGCTCCGCCCGGATAAACGGCAGAGCGGCGACGGCGGCAATGCTCCGGGAGGTCGGTGATCTGCTCGTGGATATCCACGGCCAGCATGAGAACCGCATTCTCATGAACAACGACAATCAGCGCCAGATTCTCGACAGCTACGGGGAGCTTGACGGGCTGCTTGAGGCGTACCGCGGGGAATTCCGCAGGTTCTCGAAGCTCTCGAGGAAGCTCCGAGAAATGCAGGAGGAGAACAAGACACGGGAACTCCGCACGGCGCAGCTAACCGCCATCATCGAGGAACTTACCGAGCTTGACCTCGACTACGGCGACGGTGAGCGCATGGAGGAGGAACTGCAGAAGATACGCAGCACAGCGAAGATACAGGGCGCGCTGTTCACCGCGAATAACCTGCTCAACGGCGAGGAAAATCCAGGCGCGGTGGAGCTTGTCCGACAGTCGATGAACTCGTTTGCGGCGGCGGGGGCGGTGCTTCCGGAGGCCGACGCGCTCTACCGCAGGCTCGAGGAGCTTCTCCCGGAGCTTGAGGACATCAGCAGCGAAGCGGCTTCAATGGCGTTCGGAGCCGACGACAACGAGGAGCGCGAAGCCGACCTTGAGGACAGGGTTTCCGCGATGAAGCACGCCTGCCGTAAGTACAACATGGACCCCGACCAGCTTGTCGACTACCTCGGGGAGTGCCGGCAGGAGCTGTCGCAGCTCTCCGGGCTGGACGGCGAGATAGAGCGGCTCTCCGAGGAGAAGCATGAGCTTGCGGGTCAGGTGAAGCGCATGGCGGAGGACATCAGCGCAAAGCGCCGGGAGGCCTCCGAGAAGCTCTCAGCGGAGATATGCGAGGTGCTGAGGTTTCTGAACATGCCGAACGTAACGCTGACATTCGATGTGCGGCCGGATAAGATCACGATAAACGGCATGGACGAGGTGGAGATACTCATTTCCGCGAACGCCGGCGAGGAGCCGAAGCCGCTCAACAAGACGGCGAGCGGCGGCGAGCTTTCCCGTGTAATGCTCGCAGTAAAGAGCGTAATGGCGGAGGGCGACGATATACCGACGATGATTTTCGACGAGGTAGACGCGGGTATAAGCGGCAGGACTGCGGCGAAGGTCGGCATAAAGCTTGCGGAGACTGCCCGGAAGCGTCAGGTGCTGTGCATAACTCATCTGGCGCAGATAGCGGCGCTTGCGCAGACCCATATGCTCATTGAAAAGCAGACCGACGACAAGCGTACCTACACGCGTATAGTTCCGCTAGACCACGAGGGCAGAAAGCAGGAGCTCGCCCGCATAATGGACGGCGGACTGACCGAAAGCGGTCTGAAAGCCGCGGAGGAAATGCTCAGCAGGCAGGTGGAATAATGAATGCATGGTACATGCTGGCGGCTTATGTCGGCGCAATTCTGATTTGTCTGGCGCTTTGCGCGGCTTCGCTTGCAGTCATGATGCATGGTATAGTGAAGCAGAGAAGGCTCGGCGGAAGGCTGGCTTTTCTCATTGCGGCGGGCGCGGTAACTGCGGCGGTTCTGCTGTTCACTAATTCGCACGCGACCTACTACAGATTCAACGATTGGGCTGTTTCCGGAAGCACTGTGCAGGATATCGTAAAGCGCTACGGCGAGCCGGATATCAACATGTATACCCCGGGCAGGGGCGGCAGTCTGTGGTACTATATCTACACCGATGAAGGTCCGATAATGCCAGATCATCTTGAACATTTTTACCGTATTGGTATCGACGAAAACGGCAGAGCGGCTGAAATCAGTGATACTGTAAGAAAAGGCGGCTGAACGTGCATAAAAATGCAGTTTCCGGCGAAAATACAGTCAGCATTATATATGGAGGAAGAGCATGAAGGAGAAAATATCAGAATTCGTATATTCTCACCGTGAGGAAATGGTGGATATCATAAGGCAGCTTGTGGAGATACCGAGCGTAAAGGGAAAGCCGGAGCAGTCCGATCCCTTCGGAGCTGAACCCCGCCGCGCCCTCGACAAAATGCTTGAAATATGCCGCGAACACGGCTTCGTGACCGGCTGTCATGACAACGTGATGGGTACCGCAGATTACGCTCCCTCCGGGAAGGTGGGACTCGGCATACTGTGCCACCTCGACGTTGTTCCGGCGGAGCCGCTCAACTGGAGCTGCCCGCCGTTCCAGCTCACCCGCCGCGATGGAAAGCTGTTCGGCAGGGGAGTTATCGACGACAAGGGACCATGCGCTGCTTCGCTGATGGCGCTGTACTGCATAAAGGAGCTCGGAATCTCGCTAAAAAAGGGAGTGCGCCTGCTGTTCGGCACTGACGAGGAGAACGGCTCCGAGGATCTGGAGATCTACCGCAGCACCCACGAGCTGCCGCCGATGGTGTTCACGCCTGACGGGAGCTTCCCGGTGATAAACATTGAAAAAGGAATGATACGCGCCGATATCCTCGGAAAGTACGAGCCGGGGATGGTTCGTTCGTTCGAGGGCGGAAGCATTCCGAATGCGGTCCCCGACAAGGCGTCAGCGGTGCTGCACGGGGTTTCATACGACGAGGTTCTCACGGCCGTTCAGGCGAACTCCACCGGGGCGGTGATCAGGGCGGAAGCCGCCGAAAACGGTGATATCACGCTGTACAGCTCCGGAAGGTCGGCGCATGCGTCTACGCCTCAGACTGGCATCAACGCTGTGACCGCGCTTATTGCACTGCTGAACAGACTCCCGCTTTCCGGCGGGGAGCGGCAGATATTCCGCGGTCTGGAGCTGATGTTCCCGTTCGGCGAGACCGACGGAAAGTCGGCAGGGCTAAAGATAGAGGACACGGAATCCGGCGCGCTGACCCTGACTTTCAGTAAATTCGCCATGCAGAACGGAAACATCACCGGCTGTATCGACATACGCTACCCGGTGTCGGCGGATCTCCCGGACGTTGTGGCGAAGCTTTCGGCGGCGCTTGAGAACTGCGGGCTACACTACGGGAAGAACATGGAGGAGCAGCCGCACTTCGTTCCTGAGGACAGTGAATTCGTGCAGAAGCTGCTGAAGGTCTACAGCGAGGTCGAGGGCGAGCCGGGTCACTGCATTGCCATCGGCGGCGGGACTTACGTCCACACGGTGGAGGGCGGCGTTGCGTTCGGCGTAGAGCGCGGCGACACCGACTATCACATGCACGGCAACGACGAGTTCATCACAGAGGACGAACTTCTGAAGGACGCTGTGCTGTTCGCCTGCGCGATAGCGGACATCTGCGGATAAAACAGCAAAAGAGCGGCTCAGCGCCGCTCTTTTGTTTACTCCGCAGGCATTTTCTTGATTCCGAACACCGCGCGAAGCAGTCCTGCGAACAGCTTCGGACTTTTTAGTACTACGATCTTCATATGTACTCCTTTCCAGTATCAGCACCTAAGCAGAAAAATGCCTATGACGATCAGCAGGAATGCGACCGCAAAGAGCAGCACCTTCAGTGAGAAGAACGATATGCACATCACCGCCCCGAAAAATGCCGCGACTGCAAGCGCAGCGCCTATCCCGCAGCGGCGTTTCCGCTTTCTGGGTCGTCTCAACAGCCTCACCCCGCTTTCCTTACTGCCTTATAGTATTCCAAAGCCGGAAAAATGGTTACAGTATTTTCGCTGAACAGCCATTGCGACAATTTGTACAAAAATTTGCACTAAATTTTGTTGAATCAGCTTATTTACAAATCGGACAAAATTACTTAAAATATTAGTATATACTTAATTTGTTCTACATGCCTGAAAGGATATAAAATGACTAAAAAATCTGTTACGATGAGCGATATCGCTAAGGTTATGAACGTCAGCACCGTGACCGTCTCAAAGGCGCTGGGCGACCGCGACGGAGTAAGCGTGGAGCTTCGCGAGAGGATAAAGCAGAAGGCTACTGAAATGGGCTACCGTGTACATGCAGGTTCCCACGGTGCGAAGGACGGCCTGACCTACAACATAGGGATAATCGTAGCGAAGCACTTCATCAGCGACGCAAGCTCGTTCTACTGGATAGTTTACCGCAACATCGTGGAGCTGCTCCAGAATCAGAACTACTACGGAATGCTCGAGGTGGTCGACAACAAGAGCATGACCGACCCCAACGCCGTTGAGGAAGTCCCCAACACCGTTCTTGACCACAAGGTCGACGGACTCATCGTGCTGGGTCAGCTCTCTGAGGACTACATCAACCGCCTGATGCAGCACAATCTTCCGACTGTATTCCTGGATTTCTACGGCAGCCGCGAGGATGTTGACTCGGTGCTCTCCGACAGCTTCTACGGAGCCTACATGCTCACAAGCCACCTCATCGAAAACGGACACCGCCGCATAGGCTTCCTTGGGAGCATAAGCTCCACAAGCTCCATTCAGGACAGATACCTCGGGTATTATAAGGCGCTGCTTGAAAACCGCATTCCGCTGCGCCAGGACTGGGTAATAGCCGACCGCAGCAACGAAAGCGATATTTTCCCGGAGTTCACCCTGCCGAACGATATGCCGACCGCATTCGTCTGCAACTGCGACGAGACCGCATATAAGCTTGTCAATCAGCTCAAGGCGGCGGGCTATTCCATTCCCGACGATATCTCGGTTGTGGGCTATGATAACCACATTTACTCCACGATATGCAATCCGCGCCTGACCACGATAGACGTAAACAGCCGCGTAATGAGCACCGAGGCAGTGGACATCATACTGCACAAGATACGCGACGGAAACTACCGCCGCGGAAGAACCCTCGTCACCGGAAAGCTGGTACGCCGCGGAAGCGTCAAGAACCTCAACGAAGCATAAAAAAATCCCCCGGAACCGAAATCCGGGGGATTTTACTGTTAATCCAGGAACATTCTGAGATTCTTGCTGCGTGACTGCTGACGCAGCTTCCTGAGCGCCTTCGCTTCGATCTGGCGGATACGCTCGCGGGTAACGTTGAACTGCTTCCCGACCTCCTCAAGGGTGTGCGAGCGGTCGCTTCCCACGCCATAGCGGAATTTCAGCACGTCGCGCTCTCGGGCGGGGAGGGTATCCAGCGCCTTGTTGAGCTCATCTTTGAATACCGACTGCATAGCGCTGTCGATAGGAGCCGGAGCGTCGTCGTCAGGAATGAAGTCGCCGAGAAAGCTGTCCTCTTCCTCGCCAACCGGAGCCTCAAGCGAAACCGGATCCTGCGCGATACGCACTATCTCACGTACGCGCTCGGGGGTCATGTTGAGTTCCTGCGCGACCTCCTCAATCGTAGGCTCGTGTCCGTTCTTGTGGAGCAGCATATTCTGCGCCTTCTTTACCTTCGTGATGGTCTCTACCATGTGAACGGGAATGCGGATCGTGCGCGCCTGGTCAGCAATGGCGCGGGAAATCGACTGCCTTATCCACCATGTGGCGTAGGTCGAGAACTTGTAGCCCTTGGTGTGGTCGAACTTCTCGACTGCCTTTATCAGACCGATGTAGCCTTCCTGAATCAGGTCGAGGAACGGCATGCCTCTGCCGACGAAATGCTTTGCAATGCTGACAACAAGCCGGAGGTTTGCTTCAATAAGGCGGTCGCGGGCGTACTCGTCACCGGCGCTGATCTTTTCTGCGAGCTGTATTTCCTCCTCGGCGGAAAGCAGCGGGATCCTGCCTATTTCCTTGAGGTGAACCTTGACCGGGTCGTCCACCGCAATGCCGTCAGACGAAAAATCCGCGTCCTCCTCGCTGTTGAAGTCGAGGGCGTTGTTGAGGTCGTCAGGCGCGATGTCGTCGACTATCTCAATGTTGTTCGCTTCGAGGTCGTCGTAAAGCTTGTTTATCTGCTCGGCGTCGATGTCCATTTCTTCAATGGCGTCGGTTATCTCCTTGGTAGAGAGCTTACCGCTCTGTTTTCCGCGTTCGAGAAGTTCGCTGATAACTTTTGCGTTGCTCATTGTTTTTCCTTTCCAGTTCTGAACGGATCTCGTGTTTCGAATATGTATATCATTCGAGGAAGTCCTTCAGCTTCTTGCTGCGGGTGGGGTGGCGGAGCTTGCGGAGCGCCTTGGTTTCGATCTGCCTGATACGCTCGCGCGTTACCTGGAACTCCTGACCTACTTCCTCAAGCGTTCTCTGTCTGCCGTCGATAAGACCGAATCTCAGTATGATCACGCGCTTCTCGCGCTCGGTCAGTGTGTCGAGTACTTCGCCGATCGTCTGCTTGAGCACGCTGTTGCATGCCTCGTCAGCAGGCGCGGGAGCGTCCTCGTCGGGAATGAAGTCGCCGAGGTGGCTGTCCTCCTCCTCGCCGATAGGGGTCTCAAGTGAAACGGGGTCCTGCGCTATGCGGATAATCTCGCGAACCTTGTCAAGCGGCATGTTGAGCTTTTCCGCAATCTCGTCCTCGGTAGGCTCGTAGCCGTTAGCGTGGAGGAGCTGACTCTGCATTTTCTTGACCTTCGTGATAGTTTCGACCATGTGCACCGGAATACGGATAGTACGCGCCTGGTCTGCGATAGCACGGGTGATGGACTGTCTTATCCACCATGTAGCGTAGGTGGAGAACTTGAATCCCTTTGTGTAGTCGAACTTGTCGACCGCCTTGATAAGTCCGAGGTTGCCTTCCTGAATAAGGTCTAGGAACTGCATGCCTCGTCTTACGTACTTCTTTGCTATACTTACTACCAGACGGAGGTTTGCCTCGCTCAGGCGCTTCTTTGCGGCGGGATCGCCGTTTGCCATGCGCTCTGCGAGCTTTATCTCCTCCTCGGTGGTGAGCAGCGGGATACGTCCTATCTCCTTGAGGTAGAGCTTTACAGAGTCGTCGGCGAGCATGCCGTCGGCGTCGTAGCTTTCGTCTGCGCTCTCGGTCTCGGCGAGGTCAATGAGGTTGTCAATGTCGAGGTCCGCGGTGTAGTCGTCTACTATTTTAATGTTGAGGTTCTCAAGCTCCTCGTAGATGCCGTTGATCTGCTCTGCGTCAAAGTTGAGTTCCTCCAGTACGTCGGTTATCTCCTTTGTGGTGAGGCTGCCCTTCTGCTTGCCCTGCGCCAGCAGCTCGCGAAGAGTTGTTGCGCCGCCGTTGTTCTCTGTCATTTGTTTTTCTTCTCCTTTTGCTTCTGTGCGAACTCCAGCAGCTCGTCAACTGACATGCTGCCGGGGTCTTTATTATTTATATTCTCATGATACTCGTTGAGCACCGTGATGTAATCGTTCATAACGTCCTCGGAATGAGCGAACTGCGCGAAGTCGTTCAGAATGCCGTATATCCGCCCGACCTCCTGGGTCGTGAACGCTTCGTTGAAGAGCCCTCCGGTGAGGACTTGTCCGGCGTTGTGCTTCTGCTCCATGAACTCGAACACCCTGCGGTTGAACTCGGTGGCAAAGCCGCTCGTGAGCTTCCTGCGGATATATTCGAGCTTGTCCTGATTGTGGAACGCAAAGCAGATAAGCCCGCGCTCCGCTTTTTCCTCCCGGGGGAGCTTCGCGGATTCGGGATTTATCCGGTCTACATTGCGGGGATTTATCAGCTCGCGCTGTTCTTCCCGCGCAGATTTCTTCCTTTGTCGCGTAATTTCGCTCTCGACTGCAAAACGAACGGTCTCCGCGGGGATACGCGCAGTTTCGGCAGCCTTTGAGACATACACCGCCCGCTCAAGCGGGTTATGTATCGTCGCGAGGAATACTACGGCCTTCTTGAGGTACGCCGCGCGGTCCTCCTCCTTGTTGAGGTCGAGACCTGCGGACTGCTTGCCAAGCTCGTAGTCTATTGCGCCGCCGGAGGATTCGATAAGGTGGGCGAACGCCTCCGCGCCGAATTTCTTGATGTATTCGTCGGGGTCCTTAGCGCCGGACATCTGAAGCACCCGCGCCTTGACTCCCGCCTCGCTGAGCAGGTTGATGCCGCGGGAAGCGGCTTTCTGCCCTGGACCGTCCGCGTCGTAGGAAAGAATGACCTCGGATTTGCCCATGCGCCCGATGAGCCGCGCCTGGGTCGCGGTTATAGCGGTTCCCAGCGTAGCGACAGCGCTGTCAAACCCCGCCTGGTGCATGGAAATCACGTCCATGTAGCCCTCGCAGAGTATGAAGTAGTCCGCCTTGGAGTTCTTTGCGTAGTTGAGCGCGAAAAGGTTGTCGCGCTTCTGGAAAACGTAGGTTTCCGAGCTGTTGAGGTACTTTGCCGGGGCGTTAGGGTCGAGCGCCCTTCCACCGTAGGCGATGATATTGCCGCGGGTGTCGAAAATCGGGAACATCACGCGGTTCACGAACTTGTCGTAGACGCGGTTGTTGTTCCGAACCAGCAGGGAACCCTCCACCAGCTCGTCCTCTGAGAAACCGAGGTTCCTCATATAATAGTGTAGCTTGTGGTAGTCGTTGACTGCATAGCCGATCCCGAAGTGACGTATCGTGTGCTCTGTGAGCTGCCGCCCGGTGATGTAGTTCCAGCCGTCCGCGCCCTCCGGGGAGAAAAGCTGGCGGTGGAAGAACTTCCCTGCCTCGCGGTTCATTTCGTAGAGCCGCTGGCGGCGCCTTGCGGAATCGTCGTTCCTGTCCTCCGGCATGGGAAGCCCGGCGCGCTGTGCAAGGAACCTGACGGCTTCGATGTAGTCGAGGTTCTCAATAGTGCGGATAAATGTTATCGCGTCCCCGCCCGCGCCGCAGCCGAAGCAGTAGTAGCTCTGGGTGTTCGGGTAGACGTGGAACGACGGAGTACGCTCCGAGTGGAACGGGCAGCGGCAGGAATAGGTCGCCCCTGAGCGCTTCAGCTCGACATAATTTTCAATTAGCGAAACGATCTCGTTTGCGTCTCGCACTTCCTGGAGGAAGCTTTCCGGGACTGCCATGTTCTCACCCCTGTCTGATATGTGAAATAACGCCGTTCCAGCCCTTGGGGATCGTGATCTCCTTAAAGAGGTCAACGGCGTAGTCGTCGGTCATGCCGCTGATGAAATCCCCGACCGCGACCGGAAGCCCGAACCGCTCCGCGAGGGTAAGATACAGCTCCGGCATTTTTCCCGGCGTGTCTATAAAGTATTTGTAAAGGAACCGGACAATATACTGTGCCTTGTCCTTTTCGGCGATGGTAGGTTCTGCGCGGTAGACTTTCTCAAACATGAACGCACGCAGCTCGTCGTGAGCCTTTTGGGTAATATCATCCATATGAATATTTTCCGCGCCGTTGTCGATGATGGAGCGCACCATCGTGGTTATCCTGGCGGATTTGGTAGCGCCGAGGACCTTCACCGGGAATTCCGGAAGGTCGTTCTGGCTTAACACGCCGCCGCGGATAGCGTCCTCAATGTCGTGATTGATGTATGCGATCTTGTCGCAGAGCCTTACGACCATGCCTTCCCGCGTGAAGGGCAGGGAAGCGCCTCCGGAAGTGGAGTGCCCCTGGATCCCGTCGATGACCTCGGCGGTGAGGTTCAGCCCTCTGCCGTCCTTCTCGATGACCTGTACGACGCGCTTTCCCTGCATGTTGTGGGAGAATCCGCCGGGCATGATCTCATTCAGAGCGCGTTCGCCGTCGTGCCCGAAAGGAGTATGCCCGAGGTCGTGCCCGAGCGCGATAGCCTCGGTGAGATCCTCGTTCAGCCCGAGCGCGCGTGCAACAGTGCGGGAGATCTGGCTGACCTCCAGCGTGTGCGTGAGCCGCGTGCGGTAGTGGTCGGAGTGCGGGATAAGGAACACCTGCGTCTTGTGCTTCAGCCTGCGGAACGCCCGGCAGTGGATTATCCTGTCCCTGTCGCGCTGGAAGTCCGTGCGGATATCGTCCGGAGCCTCCGGAAGCTCGCGGCCGCGGGTGTCGGCTGCCTTGCAGGCAAATTCGCTGAGGATAAGAGCCTCGTTCTGCATGATACGTTCTCTCGGAAGCATAGCGGTTCCTTTCGCAGAATGCCAAAACGTAAAAAGGGCATAACTACCCTCATTAATATATACAGATTAAAGCTTCCTGTTCCTTTAAAAAAAACGTCAATTTGTGACATCTGCACAATAAAAAGAAAAACAATTGTGCAGAATTACTTTAAGCAAAATCAAAGTTGAGCTTCTCAATCTCCTTGACAGAAACCGCGCCATTGCACACGTCAACGAGCTTGTCAGTGAGTTTCTGCGAGTTTTCCGCGCGTATATGGAGAACGATCCGCACGTTATCCGCGAACCGCTCGTCCTCGACGCGGGCGTCGAAATCGGCGAACACCTGTGCAAGTCTGCCGTACAGACCGTAATCCACAGTAACGGCTAGCTTGACTGCCTCGGCCATGCACTTTATCTGCGCTGCGTCAACGGCGTCCTTGGCACCCTTGGTGTAGGCGCGTACGAGCCCCCCGGCTCCGAGAAGCACGCCGCCGAAGTACCTCGTGACAACGCAGCATACGTCGGTCAGCCCCTCCTTGCGAAGCACTTCGTAAATCGGGACTCCTGCCGTGCCGCCGGGTTCGCCGTCGTCGGAGTGGCGCGCGGCGTTGTTCTCACGCAGAATATAGGCGTAGCAGTTGTGCGTAGCCTTTCGGTGCATCGCGCGTATCTCCTCAATGAACGCGACCGCCTGTTCCTCGGTCTGGACAGGGCAGAGGTAGCCGATGAATTCGGACTTCTTTTCAATGAATCTGGCTTCGCAGCTGCGCGCGATGGTCTTATATTCCATGAGTCCTCCATAAACGCAAAAACACACGCAGGAAAATCGAGCGTGTGTTTTTTACTACATTAGTACTACCTGTTACTGTGCAATTACTTGCCCATGTTGTAGCGCTTCTTGAATCTGTCAACACGTCCGCCGGAGTCAACCAGCTTCTGCTTACCTGTGAAGAACGGATGGCACTTTGAGCAGATTTCTACTCTGATGTCCTTCTTGGTAGAACGTGTCGGGATCTCATTACCGCAAGCGCATCTGATAACAGTAGCTTCGTATGCGGGATGAATACCTTCCTTCATTGATTTTCACCTCAATCCGTATATGCCAAACCCTGGTTTGCTTACCATCAGCGGTTCAGACTATGGCATAGTCATTAACAATTATATAGTATATCACAATTCTTCCGAAATTGCAATAGGTTTTTCAAAATTTTTTGAAAAAATTTCGGAAATTGTGAAACTACATCAGAAATCAGAAGCCGAGGATCTTTGTGAAGTCAGCGGAGAGCTTCTCCTGGAGAGCCACAGCGTCAGCCTTCTTAGCGCCAGTGGTGGTGTAGTAAACCTTGATCTTGGGCTCGGTGCCGGAGGGTCTGATAACAACGCTTGCGTTATCCTGGAGGAAGAAAGTGATAACATTGGACTTCGGCAGGGTGATCTGTTCAGTCTTGCCGTCAGCGGAGGTCTTTACGGAAGCTTCGTAGTCAGCGGTTGCAACTACGCTCAGACCGCCGATAGCCTTCGGACCGTTCTTTCTGAGGTCGGACATGATCTCGCTCATGCGCTCCATGCCGCTCTCGCCCTCGCAGGTGAAGGTGTCGAGCTTGTTGAAGTATACGCCGTACTCGTCGTACATTCTCTTTCTCGCCTCGATGAGGGAGATACCCTTTGTGCGGTAGAAAGCAGCCATTTCGCAGATGAGCATGGAAGCTACGACGGCGTCCTTGTCGCGTACATAGCCGCCTGCGAGGTAGCCGTAGCTCTCCTCGAAGCCGAAAATGTAGCGGTTCTCCTCGCCCTTAGCCTCGAGGAAGCCGATCTGCTCGCCGATGAACTTGAAGCCAGTGAGTACTTCGCGGAGCTCAACGCCGTACTTCTTGCAGATTGCCTTGGTGATGTCAGTGGTAACGATGGTCTTTACTGCAACGGGGTTCTTGGGCATGGTGCCGAGAGCGATACGCTCCTTGCAGATGTATTCGAGGAGCAGCGCGCCGACTTCGTTGCCGGTGAACAGCTCGTAGTGGTCGCCGTCGGGAACTGCGATACCTACACGGTCGCAGTCGGGGTCGGTAGCGAGCAGCAGGTCAGGCTTCTCAGTCTCGCAGAGCTTCAGACCGCAGGCGAGAGCTTCCTTGATCTCGGGGTTCGGATAGGGGCAGGTGGGGAAGTTTCCGTCGGGGTTCTCCTGCTCGGGAACAACTACAACGTCCTTGACGCCGATCTCTCTGAGAATGCGGCGTACGGGCTTGTTGCCGGTGCCGTTCAGAGGAGTGTAAACTACCTTCAGACCGCTGGAAGCAACAAGGTCGGTATGCAGACCCTGCTCCTTGACCTTAGCCATGTAAGCGTCGATAACGTCGTCGCCGATGAAGCTGATCATGCCGTCGGCCACAGCCTTGTCGAAATCGGTGGACTTAACGCCGTCGAAGATGTCGATAGCGTTGATCTTGGCGAGAACAGCCTCGGCAGCCTCGAGAGTGAGCTGGCAGCCGTCGTTGCCGTATACCTTGTAGCCGTTGTACTTAGCAGGGTTGTGACTGGCTGTTACCATTACGCCTGCGCCGCAGTCCAGCGCTCTTACCGCCCAGGAAAGCATAGGAGTAGGCATGAGCTCCTTGTAGATATGTACCTTGATGCCATTTGCTGCGAGAACTTCGGCAGCGCTCTTGGAGAAGTAGTCGGACTTGATGCGGCTGTCGCAGGAGATAGCTACGGACTTCTTCTCACCGCTTGCGAGGATATACTCAGCAAGACCCTGAGTAGCCTTCTTAACGGTGTAAACGTTCATTCTGTTGGTGCCTGCGCCGATAACTCCGCGCAGACCGCCTGTGCCGAACTCGAGGTCGCGGTAAAAACGGTCGTTCTTGCCGTCCTCGTCGTCCTTTATGCTCTCAAGCTCAGCCTTGAGATCGGGGTCAGCAGTTGCCTTTGCGAGCCACTGCTCATAGAGCTTCTGTATGTCTGCCATTGATAAATCCTCCTGTTATTCTGTTCAAATCAGGCGAGTAATAGTACACTACTCCCTGAGCAATCACGAAT
>ENA-UOJT01000588-UOJT01000588.1-human-gut-metagenome-genome-assembly--contig:-C15-NODE-588-length-26267-cov-19.744354_pt1 | contig 26267 bp, 14 predicted proteins | sample MGYA00242357_ERZ723904 | MGnify/ENA metagenome assembly ERZ723904 | reverse complement strand
CCATATTTTTTCATAAAAATTCGAGTCTCCTTGAAGAATTTCTCCTAAATTTTGTCTAATGAATTCATCTGCTTCTTTTAACATTTTTGGGTTGGCATTCTCCAAATTTCGCATTTTTTCATAAGACGTATTTCGAAATCTATTCCCGAATATAAGGCTACCTTCGTAAAAACCGTTAATTTCCATTTTTCCATTACTACTATGCGCCCAATAATCGGTTAAATTTTTAGTATCACTTCGCTTCTTTTCCCATCTTCTGGTTATCCCATTTAGTTCACATTCAATAAAAGCATCATCCTCAATTGCTCCAAAATAATCCGCCATCTTCATTCTAAAGAAGGCTCTAGACGCGCACGCTACAATCGTACTTTTCCCTGATCCATTTTGCCCAGTTATAGCATACAATCCTTTATCAACAGGCAAAGCGATAGTAAGATCATCAATTGATTTAATCTTGTGAATATGAACATTTAATCTCATATAGGGAGGGGTGTTTTTGTTTAATACAAAAATAGTGTTTATTTCATGATCTTCACCATCGACTCGATGAATTTTATCTCTTCGTTGGTGATCCCATATTTGGCATAGAGTTTTTCATCCGTCCATGACTGGGAAAAGTCTTGGATGGGCACCAATGAATAAACTTTCTGCGCAGCATGTTGAGATATTTTCAAAAGCAATACTAGAAAGCGAAACAGACGACACCGCATATATGAGATGGCATTATCCGCTTCTTGTTCACTTGCGAAAGGCCCAATCGCCAAATAGGTTTCCGTACAACAAGAATCAGGCTCACCATAAAACGGCTTATTTATTATTTGATGAGGATATGTGTCACCAGCATTATACGCCGCGGATATATATATTTTATGCTTCCCGATCAGGTGGTTGGGATCCACGATCTTTTCGCGAGAGATAAAGCCCGTATTTTTATTGGCATATAACTTTAGATAGCCTTCGACATACGAGGATTCGCCTTGTTCGTAGGTTCTCAATCCAAAAGGCTTCTGGGCGCTAACCAAAGAACTGAAATTAGAACTATTCCCATCTATCTGCTGCACTTTTCTCAAAATAGAAATAGACTCATTATATCGGATAAATGAATCACAGCCCCGCTCCAATAAAGGGCGTTTCATTATAGACAGACTATCTCCCAAATGCGTTGTAATCTCGCATAGTCCCGAATTATCTCTGTCCCACAAGAAGAAACATACTCCGCCTTTAATTTCTACTCCGGGGAAGCACTCCAAAGCATTGGGAAAATCATGTATAACCCGAATACGAGAATCCGAAAGCATTTCATTCCTAAATTCGTCCAACCCTCGTCCTCCGCTGAACCATCGTGACGGGACAATCATACACAGAAAGCGGGGTTTTAATTTTTGAGCCTGCTGAATAAACTTATGATAGATAGGGATAGCGCTTGCTTGTGCACCGCCATCGCTCAACTGATACGGCGGGTTGCCTATAATGACATCGAATTTCATATCGGGGAATATGGTTTCGGGATTCTCGGTGTGGATAAATTCGTAGGCGTGGCTCTCCAGTGTGTCGTCGCGGTCGTATACCTCCCGGCTCGCCCCGCAATAGCGGCATCGGCCGTTCTGCCAGGAGTGTTCCGTAGACCGGAAGCGGATATTTCCATCCGCATCGTGAAAGGCCGTGCAAACCGAATAGGGCCCGTTCGCCTGTTTGCTGCAATAGACCGAACGGCGCGACAGGAGGGCCGTCAGTTCGGTAATGGCTATGCCGAACAACTGCCGGGTGAAAATGTGGTCGGCCCGCTGCTGTCGATCGGGAATCCGCTCGCACAACCCCTCCATCAACCGTTTGGCAATCTCGCGCAGGAAGACTCCCGTTTTGCTTACGGGGTCAAGGAATCGCGCATCGGGATTGCGCCACAACTCCGCAGGCAGCAGATCGAGCATGCGATTGACAACGACCGGAGGGGTGAACACTTCGTCGTTGCTTAAATTGGCCAGGCAGGTCAGCACATCGGGGTTATAGTTCTTCATCGGCTCCGAGTTTGAGGAAGTGAACAAGCGGATATTCGGCTACGGGGGTCGGAATAAAGGCGGCATCTCCGAGGTCGGAGAAGAGGTTGGGACCCTCCATCGGCTGGCTTTGCAGCAGGTTGGCTAGCGTGAAATCGCGGCGTTTGAACCGCCCGCCGCCAATGTCCGACCACTCGGCAAAGACAATCGGCCGCGCCGATTCGTCCGGGGTTTGGAGGGTCAGTGCATCACCCCACAGAATGTTGATCGCAAGCAGATAGCGCACCGCACGGCAACAGGAGGGCTTCATGCTCTTCGGGAAAAGAGCCCGGTATGCTGTCAGGAACGTATCGTAGAGATGATTGCGGCAGAGCGTCACGTTGTCTGCCAGAATGTCGATTCCGTAGAGACTCGATACGGCAATCGCGGCATGGCGTTCCCATTCGGATTGCGTCGCGGCATAACGGGACGACACGACGGCGAGTTTGCGACGCAGGATCTCGATCAGAAAAGCGCCCTGCCCGCATGCGGGTTCGAGGAACCGGGATTCGATGCGCTCGGTCTCGTTCTTCACGAGGTCGCACATCGCCTTGACCTCACGCTCTGCGGTGAAGACCTCGCCGTGGTCGGCCACGCGCTGACGCGAGATGATTTGCGGTGTATGGGATTTGGTGGAGGGCATAGGCTTCTTTTATGGAGAGCCTTTGCCGTATTCGGACAGGCAAAAAAGAAGAGCGTGATACCGTTCGTTATTGCCTATCCAAATCCAAGGTCACGGCCAAGTAACCCAATGCACAGATAAGCACGAACGGTTCACGCCCAGACGGACGCGAACCTTCGCCGCTCATTCCCGTGCATTCAAAAAATTGGCCGTATTTTGGATTTGGGAATAAGAGCTAAAAGCTCAATTAGTTATATGTTGATATAGTCTTTTTCTCTTGTCGCTGTTCTGTTTCTTGATTTTACGGATTCAAAGATAGGAAAAATCCCCGGATTTATTTCATCCGGGGGTTAGATTCGGTCCTCGATTTACCGCTTGATGGTATGTCGTCGGATGACGGGGCGTTCGGGTCGGACGGGGTAGCCCAGTCGGGTCATGAGCTCCACATACCGTTGGCGAAACCAGGCGTGTGCGGGTTGGCGGTCGATGAGCAGCTGGAAGCCTCCGGGACCGTTCGGGTCGCGTTGCAGGCGGATTTCGGTATTCGAGACGTCGAAGCGACGCGAATACTCCGGAGCGCGGAGTTCGCCCGAGACGTAGAGGGGCTTCATGGCGATGATTTCGCGGGCGCCCGACTCCGAGAGACCCATGTCGCGGCAGTATTCGCCCCAGCTGATGAGCGTCTGCGTGTCGGGCAGCCAGTGTTCGATGCGGTCGAGCTTTGCCTGCAGCTGCTGTTCGGCCTGCTCATGTCGGGCCTTCTCCTCGCGGTTGGTGCGGTTCAGCGTCCCGATCTGTTCGTGCAGGGCGGCGTTCTCCGCGTTGAGACGGTCGATCTCCTGCTGCTGCCGCTTGACACGCGAGGTGCCGATCATCGCCCCGATCCCCTCGACGATATTCGAACCGACCTCCGCCGCGGCGTTTTTCAACCGGGCACCCTTCAGTTCGCCCTTCACACTCTTCAACTCGGCCTCGGTGCGGTTCAGTTCGGCGCTCTTCTGCGCCTGGAGCGAGGCGGTCTGTTCATACTCGGTGCGCACCTGCCGTTCCTGTTGTTTGAGCTGCTCGACGGCCTTCCGCTTCTGCTCTTCGAGACGGAGCAGCGCGTCGATGTTTCCTGCAGATCCTGCTGCTGGGAGATGGCCTGGCGGTAGAACTCCTGCGTGGTGATGTGGCGCGCCTCCGAACCGTCGATGCCGCGCTCCAGTCCGTATTTGGACATCGCCGCAGCGTAGCTGTCCTGATACTGCTTGAGGCGGACGCGCGACATGACGTCGTCGGCGCAGAGACGGGGCCGTGCGGCGGATTTCGGGCGGTAGTGTCGTTTGCCGGGTGATTCGGATGCGGTGGTGCGGGCCTTGCGGCGCTCGCCCGTGACGATGGGTACCACGGCGGCGTGGATATGCGGGGTCGATTCGTCGCGGTGTACGACGGCCGAGACGACATTCTCCGCCCCGAAGGTCTCGCGCAGCCAGGCGAGGTTGTCGGCACACCACTCCGGAAGCCGCCCCTCCTCCTCGATGCGCTTCATCGCGTCGTGCGAACCGGTCAGCATGACGCGAATCACGCGCACCTGGTTGGTGCCGATCTTGCGTGTGAGGCCGGCGTGTTCGAGGCGGTAGTTGATTGCCTCCGTACGGTCGACCACCTCTTCGGGAAACTCGACGAGCTCCTCGTTGAGGCAGGTGCGTTCGGGCGAAGCGTTGGTGGGTATCTTCGTGCGGGCAATGTGGGCGGTCATGGCCGTCTCGTTGCCAGGGGCTTTGTCGAGATGCAGGACGGCATATCCCATGGTACGGTCGTTTTTCGAGGGTTGTGTGGTTGAGGGAGGGACCGCCTCGGCGGTCGGCGTGCGCAGCACGACAGGGGGGGTGCCTAGAGGGGCTTGACCCTTTGGCCTATTGGGGCTTTTTCAGCGTCGGCGGGCCGATGCGTTGGAAAAAGCCCTAATAATCTATGGCTTTTTCCTCGGGGGAAAAGCCGCGGTCGCGAAGCGGCCGATGGGTGGGCGACGGTTCTGGCGTCATTCCGGGCGACGTTACAACTTGCGGCCGCGACGACGCGGCGTGCGGGAAACCTTTGCGGAGGGTCGGAGCGATTCGTTCAGATCCTTGTGGGCTCGGTAACTCTCCGCCCGGTCGATGACGGTCGCACCGGGCAGGGCGCTGCGCAGCCGTTCGAGGGTGAGGCGCCCCGCCTCGTCGTTGTCGAGGAAGGCGTGGATCGTCGTGTGGCGTGCGAGAAACGGAAGGGCGCGGGGAAGGTTGACCACGGAGTTGAGTACGGCGGTGTCGGCGGTTGGCGTCGCCTTGTGCTGCAATGTCAGGTAAGAGAGCAGGTCGAAGAAGCCCTCGAAGAGCAGCGCCGTGTCGCCGTGCCGGTCGAAGGTCGTGATGGATTTCGGGGCGCTGCTCCCCTTGAATTGCGGGCTGCGCAGCTCCCAGCCTCCGGCATCGTTGCGGAAGCCGATGGCGAAGAAACGCCGTTCGCCGACGGCGTAGTGGACCTCGCGGCACAGCGCTCCGGCCACGGCGGGGTCGATGCCGCGCTCGCGCAGATAGCCGATCAGCGCCGGGTGGCGAATCTCCCCGACGCCGAGGATCCGCAGCGGGGAGTCTTCGCGCGGCAAGGCGGTCGGGAGGGGCTGGAAGGGAACTTCGTCTGCGGATCCTTTGCGCAGGCTCCGGATGGCTTCTGCCATGCTGCACCCTTCGAGGCGCATGACCAGCTGGAGGAGCGTGCCCCCTTCGCCCAGCCCGAAGTCGTACCAAAGCCCCTTGTCGTAGCGGACGCTGAAGCTGGGGGTACGCTCCTCGCGCAGCGGCGAGAGGAACATGCCGTGGGTGGCGGTTTCGTGGTGGGGCTGCAGCCTTCGGCGGAGGAGATACTCCCGGATGCCGATGCAATCTGAGGTCGTCTTCATGGCTATCGGCTTTTGATGGGGACAATCCGGTGCAGTGCCGCCTCGACATCGCTGTCGCGGAAGAGCACGCGCCCGCCGATCTTGTGGGCGCGGATCCGGCCGCGGTTCACCCAGTCGTTGAGCGTCACGAGCGAGATACGAAGGCGGCGGGCCGTCTCGCGGCGGGTCAGATAATTTGGTGTCTCGGCGGAGGGTTCGGGGTGGAGCTGCCGCAACTCGTCGCGCAGCGATTCGCGAATCATCTCCGAGAGCTGGTCGGCGGTCATGCCGCTCAGAAAGATTTCCTTGGTCATAACGATTCGAATTTGGTTGATGACGCAAAGAAAGGCTTTCCGAACCCCTCCCGAAAACGGCGAATGGCGTTACAAATCAGCGCCAACCGATGCCAACCGGTGCCACACCGAAGACACGTCGTCGGCCGTTTCCGGGCTTTGGCATTCGTTTGCTTGGGTTGGCACTGCCGTGTAATCGGATTCCACCCGATGCAAAATAGGCCTTCTAATCATTTGGTTTCTTCCAAATAATTGTTTTTACCATTTTATATTCTTGTCTAATCTCTGCCATTGTTTTTCCATCTATTTTCCGGAATGCAGTGCAAGTGCGTGCATCTGATGGGTCTCGATATTTGTCAGTCCCGAGTTTTTTGTATAAGCAGCAAAAAATTGGACGTTTATCGATTCTTATGTCGAACAGATCGTCGAATAATATGTCTCGGGGTCTATAATAGCGGCAGAGGTTGCATACTTTGAGGTTAGGATCCAAATCGTATAGTTCTACGATTCCATAATCATATAGAGAATATTCTGGGAGAAAGTCGGGATGAAAGTCGGAGGTTAACTCGAAGATAGCTTTGTTTCTGTGACATGAGAATGTCTGACAGTCCGTATTCCCACAATACATTTTATAGCTTTCAAAAACTGAAAACTTCACCAATTGCTTGGGATGTTGAGGTGGACCGGTAAAGTCTCCTTTCGGTTTGAAATTATATAATCTGATAAGATCTCCGTCTTCTGTGATGATGGGGCTTTTGATGATTGATTTTATATCATCTTCCGAGTTGATCTTTAGTTCTATGATTTTATTTCCTGAGTCAATCTTTTGATGTTCGCAAGGATGTGAAACATATATTTCGATAAAGACCGGTGTATACTTTTTAATGGAATTTGAAAGGAGAATGTCTGCACGAAAGTTATCGTAGAAGGCTTCAACTTCAAATGTGTTATAGAATTTTTTTAAATCATAATTTTTGTATCCAGTCCAGTTGCAAGATTCATCAAATGAATCTTCGTACCATATGCAGGTCTCTTTATTTCTACAAGTGAAAGGAACTTTAATTTCGACTCCGAAAGGTTGTTCACTTCTGAGTTTTTGTAGGATTAAAAGTTTTGCCAATGAATGTAAGTAACTTTCATAGCTGCAGTTAGGAGAAAGAGCCTTGTGCGCAAAGTGCCATTGCCGTATTTTCCCCTGCTTTGCAATCATTTGACGATGGCAAAAAAGACAAAAAAATTCGTCATTGCTTGGATTAGCATCTTTTATGTGTCTAATGTTTCCGGAAGAATCCAATGCATAGTGTTGATCTTTGTTTGACGAATTATTCATTGGAAAACGTTATTAGTACCTCCCGAACGGCGTTGGCTGCAAAGAGGGTGTCACCGCTGCTTGAGATCTGAACGCGGCACGGCTCCAGCCATCCGTTCGTAATCCATCGGTCGAGCGTCGGTCGTGCGACACCTAGCGCCTCGGCCAGCTCCTTTTTGTTGAAGAGCCGGCTGCCGTTTGCCATCAGATAGCGCTCGCCCTTGTGCACGCCCAGCCAGTAGTCGAAGCGGTGGAGGATTGCGTCGGCATCCTTCAGCTTCGGCTCATACCGTTCGTAAGCCCATACGTGCAGGCTCGACGGATCGAATCCGGCAAACTCCGGCCGCTGTTGCAGCTCCCGGACGAGTGTCTCGAAGCACTCCAGCTCGGAGGCCCGGATCGTTATTTTTCGGCGGCGCGGCATGGCTGGCTATCTCTTTTTTGCACGGTATCGCTGATGGGGATGTTTCGGCATATTGGGATATTCTCGTTCCAACAACCCTTCGGCAACCATGATAGGGATGGCTCTGTTTTTCAGGTATCGCAGACTTTTCCCTACTTTGTTAGCTATGGTTTCCAGTGATTCAAAATCAACACACGCGTGCAGAATAGCTGTGTGTAATTCGCTGGAAGATAATCTTCTGCGCCTTTCCTTATCTGGAGAGCTAGCAACATTACTAGCAACATTACTAGCAACATTACTAGCAACATTACTAGCAACATTCCCGGGGAGTCCCCCCTCCCGGAATTTTTTATTGATTCTGTAGTGCGTGCCGCGGCCGATTCCCTCGGGAATAAGGTATCGGTCATTGCATAACTCTTTGAACAACTTTGTGATATCGGCACTGTGCTTGTCCAATACCAATTGCATCCGGTAGTTGGTGATCTCGCCCTCGCTGCAACAGGTCGCCAGGGTCATCAACTTATTGTGTTCTATGGACGTTATATCCTCACCGAACAGGGATTTCAGATAGGAGATGACCTCATCGGACAACAAACTGACAAGGGGCAATGTCAATACGACTTTGTCGGGATGAGTGATCTCCTCGATTCGCGGGTTGCGGTAATTTGCCTTTTTCCAACCTTGCATGATCTTGTCGGCACCGCTTCCGGCCTTTTCCGCTGAACCGATCAGCATGAACATCGTTTGCAGGGCCTTGTTGCGGCATACGCTGTTGCCTCCTTGATAATATTGGGCAATGGAGAGCAGCAGGGAACCTGGATTGGAGAATATGTAACAATCCTTGTGTAGTTCGATCGTAATGTTCGAGTCGACCGAATAGTCGCAATGGACCAGTGCATTGATAAATGCTTCGCGTAGAGCCGTATGTGTCGGTGTTTCGTCCTCTCTGATGCCGTCCTTCAGGGCGAAAGGCTTGGGCAGGGCTGCGGCCAGCTTGGGATAGACCCGGTAGTAGAATTGGAACAGATTCGCCTCCCAGGTGCCGTCCGGGCAGATGCGGTCTGTCCAGCGGTCGTCGGGGTTGGAACTGAAATATTCGCGGTAATCGGGAAAGTATTGCGGACATCCGTAGGCGTCGGTGATGCTGTCCGTTTTGCCGAACATCAGCAGACCGGCAAGTGTCAGTCCCTCGATCTTTTCTCGCCGATCGATCCGGTAACCCTTCAATTTCATTAGGAAATGTTTGTCGTCCAGCAGCAGCCACGGATGATCGGGGCTTTTGGTTGCGACCAGCCGGCGGTATTGCTCAAGAGTTGCCTTGTCAATATCCTGCTCGATGGTAAATTCGGGCAGAATTTTGTAATCGCGGGGATGTTCTGTGATATCAGCGTCGGCGAACATGCGTTGTATTTCGCTTGCATCGCACCGAAAGTCTCCTTCGTAATTCCGCTTGAATGTATTCTCGGGGTTGTTATGCAGATATACGGGTATCTTGTTGCGGGGAGCCCGTGGCACATTGAATACCAGGACATAGCTCCCGTTGTATTCGCCATCCTGCACGTCTTTCTCCTGCAGGACGTTTGCGCTGCAATGAGCCTTGTTGTTTACGTTGTCCCAAAACTCTTTTTTGTATTTGCGCGCCTGCTCCAGTGTGATGCCGTCAAGTGTGAATTTCCCGTCCTTCTCTTTGACGCCCAATACGATGACTCCACCTTGCGTATTGGCGAAAGCGGAGTAGGTTTCCCACAAGCTGCCCGGAAACCCTCCCCTGGCGGATTTGAACTCCACCTCGGCCGATTCACAGTCGGCCATCAGAGATTCGATTTTTTCTATAAAATCGTAGTTGTCGAACAGTGTTAATTCCTGCGTATCGTCTTTCATTGCATCAGTCTGTTTGAACAAAGTTAAGAAAATTCCCGGACAACACTCTTTAAGATTATCGTGTTGTGTTGCTTGCCCCCGAAAAATAGGGGTGGCTCATCAGCTCCAGGGCGGTCTGCTCCTCGGTGATCTTGATGTACTTCATAAACTCCCGTTCGGTCTTGTGGCCCGTAACCTTCATGATGGCGATGGTCGGGATCCCCGCCAGATACATGTTCGTTGCGCCGCTGCGGCGTGCCGTGTGGGTCTTCACCAGGTCGCACTTCTCGACCAGCCGGCTCTTCTTTTCGCCATTCTCGATGTAGGAGATCTCGACCTTCTCTGTGATGCCCGCCTCGCGTGCAATCTCCTTGATGAGGTGGTTCACCTTCTGCTCGTAGGTCCTCGGCAGCCGATTGTCGTACTTCTCCAGAATGGCCTGCAGCTCGGGTCGGATCGGAATGACGACGTGGTTGCCGGTCTTCTGCTGCTTGAGGTCGATGACCTGCTGTCCGTTCTCCAGCGTGCGGATGTTGCCTTCGTTGATGGTCGAGTAGTCGCTGAAGCGCTGCGCCGTGTAACACCCCACCAGAAAGATGTCGCGGGCAACATCCTTGTGCCGGTTTTTCGAGAGGTCGAGCGCGGCGATGGCCCGGATCTCCGACTCCGTCAGATAGATGTTCTCCACGTCGGCCGTCAGCACGCGGAACTTGCGGCTCTCGATCGCCCCGTTGTCGTGCAGACCCTCCTCGCGGGCCGCGCGCATGATGATCTTCAACTCCTTGACGTGGCGGCCAATCGTATTGACGGAGTAGTTCTTGGCGGTGAACCAGGCGACGAAGTCGTCGTAGAACTTCAGGTCGATGTCGGCAAAGTCGAACTGCTTGCGCCGGGCTTTGCAGTACTCGTCGAACTGCACGACGAACCCCTTGTAGTTCTTGATGGTCGAGGGGCCGTAGCGGAGTTTGTGGATGTTCAGCCGGGTGCCCTCCTCCATCTCGCGCGTGAAGCGGGCGATGTAGTCGCCGAGCGATTCGCGGCTGCGGACGCGGCGGCCTGTGGTGAGGCTGCGCGGGTGGTGGAAGCTGTAGATGATCTTCTCCAGCCGTGTCTTCGTCATTGCGTGCTCGGGATCCTTGGCAATCTCTCCGAGGATGTGGCTGCGCAGTTCGGAGAGATTCTTGGTCAGCTCGCGTCCCTGTTGCTCGGTGAAATCGTCGGTAAAGGTGAAGCGGCTCTTGACCGTCTGCCGCTTGTTGTCCCAAGCGTCCGTCAACACCATATATTGGCTGTCGACGTAGAACTGGTTGCCACGGCCAACCGTGAAGAGAATTTGGATTTTGACCAGTTTGTTTTTCTGGGTCGAGCGAATGCGATAGCAGAATGAGGCCATAGGTCAGGAGGTTTTGTCTGCTGCAAATGTAATCATTTTTGTCATACATTTGTCATACATCGGCCGAATTTTCGAAAACTTCCAGACCTCGCAGTTGTTGAAAAACAGCTGTAAAATATTGATATATAGATAAAATAAAATTAAAATCGGTAAAATTAGATTCAAATTTATGGCGTCCGCTTCAGACCTCAACTTTGATGTGAAAGTCCTTGGAAGCTAATAACTTCCGAGGACTTTTTCTTTGTCAGGGCCCTTATCAGCCTCGGTTGTTTCGTTATCGCTTGTAATTCAGCAATAACAAGGCGTCAGCCTGCTCGTCGGTATCTTCGAGCATGTCCCGCGCCAGCCCGTTGCCGCCAATTGAAAACCTCCGTATTCCGATTCCGGAATGCGGAGGTTTTTTGATCGGAGCCGGACGGCGGTTCCGGCATCCTTCGACGCAGTTTCGCCCTTACCTGTTCCCGGCGTACAGGCCGCTCATTATGTCGGTGATCTGTTTCCAGGAATTGCCGCCGTCGTTGGCCGCTTTGGCTCCGGGCGTCGATCGGCCGTCCTCGATGTACTTCTTCACCCGGGCGGCCATCTCCCTGATCCGGCCCGCGTATTCCGGATTGTTTATCTGGTTGACCTTCTCTTCGGGATCGTTGACCATGTCGTAGAATTGCAGCGGGGGCTGTCCGTCGATCCTGTACTCTTCGCCGGAACCGTTTCCCGCGTTGAATATCAGCTTGTACTGCGGTGTCCGGTAGGTGAAATAGCCGGCTCCCGACGTGGCGATCAGGTCGGTCCGGGCGGCGTTGCCCGAGCCGTCGAGTATCGGCCAGAAGCTGAAACTGTCTTCGGCCTCGTCGTCGGCTATCCGGTAGCCGAGCATGTCGGCGAACGTGGCGTACAGATCGGTCAGCGAGACGAGCGAATTATCGGTCACGTGTCCGTACCGGTCGCCCCACGACAGGATGAAGGGAATGCGGTGGCCGCCTTCCCAGCCGTGCGACTTGTAGCCCCGGTAAATATAGGACGGATAGTGCCCTTTCCTGTTTATCCTGTCCATGTTGATGTAACCGGCGCAGCCGTTGTCGGCGGCGAACATGACGATCGTGTTGTCGTATTTGCCGATCTCCTTCAGCTTTCGATTGACCCTGCCGACGATGTCGTCTATCATCATCACCAGGTCGCCGTAGTCGCCGATCTTGGATTTGCCCTTGAACTCCTTGCTCGGGAAAAGCGGGATGTGGGGAGCCGTCAGCGCCATGTAGAGGAAGAACGGCTTGTCGGAATCCTTGTTTTCGTCGAGGTATTCGAGCATCTTGTCCGCCAGGTGGGGCTGCATGCCGTCGGCGCTCCAGTCGCTGTGGCCGATGCCGCCCTTGATTTTATACAGTCCGCCGCCGGATTCTTCGAATCTCGTGTTCGGCTGTTTCTCCGCCATGTCGTTGACCATGTAGAGGTACGGAGGTCCGGACGGCGAGGTCAGCCCGTAGAAATAGTCGAATCCCCGATCGGTGGGACCGTTGGCCACGCGTTTCGTGAAGCCGATGTTGTCGACGGTTTTCGCCTTGCCTTCCTTGTGTGTCCAATCCCACCCCAGATGCCATTTGCCGATGGCCGCGGGTTCTTTCCGAAGGCCCCGTAGCACGAGGCCAGTGCCCCCAGCAGGCACGACGAGGTAATGAACAGGTTGTTTTTTCTCATCGGACAAATGGGTTAATGGTTTGAATACCCAAAGGTAGCGATGTTTTACGGACCGGGCGGACAATATTCGACCTTAAAAGGCCATTTTTCGACCAGGATGGCCGTTGCAGGGCCTCGCTTGATCCGGTCTTTTATGCTTCGCGGCGCATCGAGAGCGCAATGCGTCCGCGAACGGCATCCACGCCCGTCACCCGCACCTCGACGTGCTGTCCCAGATGCACCACGTCGGCCGGCGAAGCCACGTAGCGGTCGGCCAGCTGCGAGATGTGCACCAGCCCGTCCTGTTTGACGCCGATGTCGACGAAGGCCCCGAAGGCCGTGATGTTGGTGACGATGCCCGGCAGGAGCATTCCCTCGCGCAGGTCGCCGATCGTGTGCACGTTGGGGTCGAATGCGAAGACCTGCAACTGCTCGCGCGGGTCAAGCCCCCGTTTGTCGAGCGCCTCGAGTATGTCCGTCACGGTCGGCAGCCCCGTTTCTCCGCTCACGTATCGTTCGGCCTTGAGACCGCTGCGCAGCTGTTTGTCGGCCAGCAGGCGTTCGACCGTCACGCCCGCGTCGGCGGCCATCCGCTCGACGACGGCGTACGATTCCGGGTGCACGGCGCTGTTGTCCAGCGGATTCGCGCCTCCAACGACCCGCAGGAACCCGGCCGCCTGCTCGAAAGCCTTGGCTCCCAGCCGCGGCACTTTGAGCAGCGCCCTGCGGCTTTTGAACTCCCCGTTCGCCGCACGGTAGGCTACTATGTTTTGCGCCAGCACGGGTCCCAGCCCCGATATGTAGGTCAGGATGTGTTTCGAGGCGGTGTTGATATTGACGCCGACGCGGTTGACGCAGCTTTCGACGACCGTCCGGAGCCGCGCCTTGAGCTTCGCCGGGTCGACGCTGTGCTGGTACTGCCCCACGCCGATCGACTTGGGGTCGATCTTGACCAACTCCGAGAGCGGGTCGATCAGGCGGCGTCCGATGCTCACGGCCCCGCGCACCGTCACGTCGTAGTCCGGGAACTCCTCGCGCGCCGCGGCCGACGCCGAGTAGACCGACGCGCCGTCCTCGCTCACCATGAATACCTCCACGCCGTCCAGCCCCAGTCCGCGGACCAGCTGTTCGGTCTCGCGGCCCGCCGTGCCGTCCCCGATGGCGAATGCCTCGGCCTTGTGCCTGGCGGCCAGCGATTTCAGCGTCTCGGCCGCTTCGGCCGCCCGGCCCTGAGGCGGATGGGGGTAGACGGTCGTGTTGTGCAGCAGGTTGCCCTGCGCGTCGAGCGCCACGACCTTGCATCCCGTGCGGAATCCCGGGTCGATGGCCACGACGCGCTTCTGCCCCAGCGGCGAGGAGAGCAGCAGTTGGCGCAGGTTCTCGGCGAAAACCCGGATCGCCTCGTCGTCGGCCTTCTCCTTGGCCGCCGCGAGCTGTTCGGTCTCGATCGAGGGGCGTATCAGGCGTTTGAACGCGTCGGCCACGGCCGCTTCCATCCATTCGCGCGTCGCCGAGCCGGGCCGTACGAACAGCCGGCGGAGACTTTCGATGCAATGTTCGGCATCCACGTCGACCGCGATTTTCAGGATGCCCTCCTCCTCGCCGCGGCGCATGGCCAGGAAGCGGTGCGACGAGATGCTGCGCAGGGGCGTCTCGGCGTCGAAATAGTCGGCGTATTTCGCCCCTTCCGTCTCTTTGCCTTTGACGAGTTTCGAATGGACGATGCCTTCGCGGGCGAACGTGCGGCGCAGCGTGTTGCGGGCGCGCTCGTCTTCCGAGATACGTTCGGCGACGATGTCGCACGCCCCGGCGAGGGCCTCCTCCGGGGTCGGCACTTCGGCCGAAACGAACCGCCGGGCCTGCTGCACGACGTTGCGGGACTGCTGCGCCAGGATGATTTCGGCCAGCGGCTCCAGGCCCCGTTCGCGCGCCACGGTGGCCCGCGTGCGGCGTTTGGGTTTGTAGGGCAGGTAAATGTCCTCCAGCTCCACCGCATCCCAGCACTCCGCGATGCGCCGGCGGAGTTCCGGGGTCAGCCTGCCCTGCCCCTCGATGGTCGTGAGCACCGTCTGCTTGCGGGTTTCGAGTTCGGTGAGCCGGTCGAGCCACTCCTTGACGGAGGCGACCTGCACCTCGTCGAGCGAGCCGGTCGCTTCCTTGCGGTAGCGGCTGATAAAGGGGATCGTCGCCCCTTCGCGGAGCAGACACACGGTCCCCTGCACCTGGTGCAGCGGAATTTGCAGTCGTCGGGATATGATTTGTTCGATCATGTTCGGAAAAATGTTCTTCGGCAAAGATAGGAAAAAGCCACCCCGGCGGCAAATCCCGGGGTGGCTTTCGCGACGGAGCAGCTTCTATTCCGCCGTGAGCAGGAATACGCCGCTGTCGTAAATCTTCGGCATCGAGGGGTTGATGCCGGCGTTCGAGAGCATCTCGCCGCTGAAGGTTTTGCCGTCGAACCAGTTGCGCGATTTGTCGACGTTCAGTTCGCGGATGGTGTAGCCCGTCTTCGGGTCGAGGCCCTGCAAGCGGAATTTCGGGATCAGCGAGCGGCCCTGGTACCGGAGGCTGTACGTGAACAGCACGGCCTGCTTCCGGTCCTTCGAAACGTACATCAGGCCGTAGCAGCCGCTCTTGTCATAGGGCGTGCCGATGCGGTAGAGGTCGCCCTGCATCACGATGTCGCGGTACTCCTTGTAGCTGGCGATGGCCCGGCGGGCGAACTGCCGCTCCTCGTCGGTCATCTGCCTGGGCTGAAGCTCCATGCCGAGGCGTCCGGCGCAGGCCATGTCGAAGCGGAACTTGATGGGCGTGATGTTGCCCGTCTGGTGGTTGGGCGTGGCCGAGACGTGCGAACCCATCACGACGGCGGGGTAGAAAAGGCTCGTGCCGTACTGGATGCGGGCGCGCGAAAGCGCCTCGGTGTTGTCGCTCGTCCACACTTCGTCGAAATACTTCAGGGCGCCGTACTCCACGCGGCCGCCGCCCGAGGCGCAGGCCTGGATCAGCACGTCGGGGTATTTGGCGCGGATGCGTTCCATCACCTTGTAGAAGCCCTGCGCGTAGTCGATCCAGAAGCGCGACTGCTCGTCGGCCGGGAGGTAGGCCGAACCCACGTTGTTGGCGTTGCGGTTGGCGTCCCACTTGATGTAGTCGATCTTGTCCGAGAGTTTCATCGTGTTGTCGAAGACTCCGAACACGAAGTCCTGCACCTTGGGGTTCGTGAGGTCGAGCAGCCACTGGTTGCGGGTCGTGGGCGCTTCGCGCTTCGGCGGACGGACGATCCAGTCGGGGTGCTTCTCGGCCAGCTCGCTCTTGGGGTTGACCATCTCCGGTTCGATCCAGATGCCGAACTTCAGTCCCTTCGAGTGGGCGTAGGAGGCGATGTGGTCGATGCCTTCGGGGAGTTTCGCGGCGTTCACCTGCCAGTCGCCCAGTCCGGCGTTGGAGTTGTTGCGCGGGTATTTGTTGCCGAACCAGCCGTCGTCGAGGACGAACATTTCCAATCCCATCGAGGCCGCGTCGTCGATCATCTGTTTCAGGACCTTGGCGTCGAACTTGAAGTAGGCGCCTTCCCAGCTGTTGAGCAGCGTGGGGACGACCTCGTGGCCGTGGTAGATGCCGTAGTTGCGCGCCCAGTCGTGGAGGTTGCGCGAGGCGCCGCCCGCGCCGCAGAACGAGTGGGTGTAGATCATTTCGGGCGTGGTGAACGTCTCGCCCGGGCGGAGCCTGTACTTCGAGGCGTTGGGGTTGGCACCGGCCAGGACGGTCAGCACGTCGAATTCGTCGACCTCGAAGTTGAGGCGGAAGTTGCCGCTCCAGGCCAGCGCTCCGGCGATGACTTCGCCGCAGGTCTCGCTGAACGAATCGCTGTTCAGCGAGAGCAGGAACGCCGGGTTTTCGGTGTGGGTCGTGCGCACCTCGCGCGTCGACTCGATGCTTTTCGATCCGTGGGTCAGCAGCGTGTGGTCGACCTGCGCTTCACGCGCCCAGGCCCCGTAGAGGTGCGTCAGGAGGTATTTGTCGGCCTTCAGCGGGAGCGACGAGGAGTAGAAGCTGTGCAGCGTGACGGGACCCTTCTCGCGGTTGCGGATCACGGCGTGCGTGGTGATGACGTTTTCGCGGGCGTAGGCCGTGAAGACCAGTTCCACGTCGAGCGCCTGACAGCAGTCGGTCATCTTCACGACGGTCTCCGTCACGTTCTTGTCGGAGAGCTGTTTCGAGGCGTGCGACACGTAGCGCAGTTCGGTGTTCATGTCGCCGTCGGCATGGGTGACGCGCAGGGCGGGTTCGCGGAAGTTGCGGCCTCCCGTCGCGGGATAGGCCAGGTCCTCGGTTCCGTGGTCACTGCGGCGGTTGCTCTTGTAGTCGGCCAGCGGCGCCGGGTCGTCGATGCGTCCGCCGAAGTGGCGGAAATAAACTTCGCCTCCGGGGGCGGCGGTGAGCACCATCGAGACCTTGTCGGTGCTGATGTCGATGACCTGCTGCGGCGCGGCGGCCGATACGGTGTTCGCGGCAAAGGCGGCAATCAGGGGGATCAGTAGTTTTTTCATACGCTTTAAACGGTTTCTGCGTCCAAAGATACGAAAATATGCGAAACTATACGAAATAAACCGAAATAACACCGTAATTCCGGCGGCTTCCGATCAGAACGTATAGGCGACGCGCAGGTAGCCGTAACGGCCCAGGTAGGAGGTTGAGGAGGTGACGATGTAATCCGTGTCGAAACTCGTGGTGGCGTAGTCGGGGCGGTTGAGGATGTCGATGACGCCCGCCGAAAGCCCCAGCCGGTTCTCCTTGCCGAACTTGCGCCCCGCCGAGGCGTTGAGGATCACGTTGTGGCGCGTGAGCGTGTGCGAGCGGCTGTTGCAGTAGAATTCGTAGAGCGTGCCGACCGACCCGAAATACTTGCCGAAGCGCAGGTCGACGCGCGCCGTGAGTTGTTCGCGCAGCTCCTGCGCGGTCTCTTTCTGCGTGGTGTAGGAACTCATCGAGGTGTTGGAGCGGATGTTGAGCTTGACCTTGCTCGAAAAGCCCGAGTCGAAGCCGAAGCCGAGCGAATGGCGGACCGAGTGGAAGAGGTCTTCGCCGGTGAAATAGGGCGTCTGGCTGAAGCCGTAGTTCACCGAGACGTTCAGGGTCGAGCGCAGCGGGTTGATCTGCTGTGAGTAGGAGACCCTGCCCCCGAGGTTGTAATTGCCCCCGACGTTGGCCTGCGTGGTGAGCTGCGCACCCTTCCGTGCCGTGTAGTCGTACTGGGGCAGGTAGGTGTCTTCGAGGAAGAGCGTGCGTCGCTGGGCGATGTAGTTGAAGGTGTAGCTGCCGTTGAGCCGCACGCTGAAGGAGAGGGCCTTTTTGACGTCGGTGAACTGGAATCCCGCCGATCCCGAGAGGTCGTTCTGCAACTTGAGACCGGGGTTTCCGGCCTGCAACGAAAGGGGGTTGGTGGCGTTGAGCGTCGAGCGCAGCGCGTCGAGCGGGATCATCTGCGGGAAGGAGGCCAGGTTGAACGAAAAACGCTTCCGCGACTTGCCGACCGAGAGGTAGACCGTCGGGTTGAGCTGGAAGAACAGCCGCGGGAAGCGCTCCTCCTTGGGGAAGCGCTCGCTGCGGGCGATGTCGTAGAGCACTCCGCCCAGTCCGGCCATTATCCAGACGTCGCCGCTCCGGTATTGCAGGCTGGTTTGCAGGCTGTGCGTGTAGGTGTCGGTCGTGTAATGGTAGGAGTTGACCGTGTCGACGACGCCCTGCGGGTCGGAGAGGAAATCGACCGCCAGCTGTTTCGAGCGGGCGTAATCGCGGCTGAAGTTGTATGAGGCGTTGACCGAACCCTTTTTTCCCAGTTTGTAGCGGTAGCCCAGATTGGCGCCGAACGAATAGTTGCGGCTGTCGCCGTCGTTGCGCAGTTTGACCTGCAGGCCGGGTGTCGAGGCCGTCGTGTCGACCCGCCAGCCGTCCCGGTCGCCGGGTGCGTATTTGCCCGAGACGTTGAACGACAGGGTCGACCGTTCGGAAATTTTCGAGTGGAAGAAAATGCTGACATTCAATCGGATGTTGCGTCTGTCGGAGTTGCTGTTGAGGTTCGTCCGGGTCTTTTCGTCGTCGATCCGCTGCTGCGTGCGGCTGTGCCCGAGTGTGGAGCCGTCGTCGATCGAAAAGGTGGTCATGGCCCCGAAAACCTTCTTCTTCCGCTGGATGTTGACGTAGTTCGAGATCTCCGCCGAAAGCGATTTCGAGAGCGATTCGTTCCGGCTCTCCTCGCTGCGCAGGGCATAGGCTTCGGTCGGGAAATATTCGGTCTGCGAGGACCCCGTGCTGCTCTGGCGGCTGCGACCGAACCGGACGGCGGTCGATACGTTGGTCGAGTCGCCCCGGCGCAGGGTATAGTCCGCCTGGGCGTCGGTCTGTTTCGTGGGGGTCGTCTTCGAGTCGAACGAGACGCCAGTTGCCCCTTTCGGTGTTGCGGTAAAAGCTTCCGGCCTCGGAATGGCGGATTTCATGCCGACCCGAGTAGTCCCTTTCGAGGCTCGCGCCGAGCGTGCCCTCCAGATTCCCGCCCAGGATGTAACCGCGCTTCGACTTGGTTTCGACGTCCATCACCTTCTCCTTTTCGGCCGTGTTGTCCCCCAGGCGCTTTGCCTCGGGGCTGAAATCCTCGTAGACCCGCACGCTCCGGACGTCCGAGGCTTCGAGGTCGGTGAGTGCGTAGGAGGTTTTCGAGCCGAAGAGGTTTTTCCCGTCGATCAGCACCCGTTTGACCTCCTGCCCTTCGGCGTAAATCTTGTTGTCCTTGATCTCGACGCCCGGCAGCTGTTTCAGCAGCTCCGCGAAACGGTCGTCGGCCATGGTTTTGAACGCCCCCGCGTTGTAGACCGTCGTGTCGCCCCGGAAGACCATGGCGACCTGCTGCCCGACGACCACGACCTGCGCGATCGACTGTTCGTCGACCTCCATTTTGACCTCGATCCGTCCCCGGAATCCGGTGTTTCCGTAGCGTTTTTTGAACGGCTTGTAACCCACGTAGGTGACCTCCAGGTCGACCGAGTCGCGGAAAATCCGGTCGCAGCGGTAGACGGCCATGATACGGTAGAAATCCTCCTTGACGGTCGTGCCCCGCAGCGTGTCGGCCCGGCTGACGATCGAGACCGTGGCGCCCAGCAGCGGGTCGTGCGTCTCCTTGTCCTCGACCGTGACGACCGTGCGCGCCGGCCGGCCGAAGTTCATGGGTTGGTAAGAGAGGGCGAAGGATTGGAGCGCATGATTCCCCGCCGGATGTGCGGAGGGCATGCCGACAAACCCGAGAAGGGCGAGAATCAGTAGTATGTAACGCGTCAAACCGGGGGGGGAAGGTTTATTGGCCGCAAGATAGTAATTTCCGTCCATAGTACAGCCGGTCCGCAAAAAAAGAAATTTCGGCCCGAATGGGGCGTTCCGGATCGAAACCGCAGGCGGAAATCCGGTTAAACATTGTCGCGATATGCCGCAGGATGCGTTCGGATTGTAAGTTCGGTTAAATTCATGGTTCGAAAAGATGTTCGGAATGGTGTTTTTTTCTTATCTTGCGAAACAAGATTTGTCTTGAATCAAATGAAACTGGCATGAGGAAGAGTGGATTGAACCGCCGCCCGGCGACCGCCCGGATCAGCGTTCCGGACCATGCCGACGAATTCCCGGCCCGGGTTCCCCCCCCCGCGGGAATTGCCCTACCATCTGTTGACAGTCGCGTGTTTCCCGATGCCCGACAGTTGCGCCATGCAGCTGCCGGAAGCCGTTATTGTGTCCCCTGACCGGTGAAATCCCCATTTCTCGGGGTTGCCGCCTGTTGTGCGGCACTCTATCTTTGTCCCCCGAAAACGAATGACATTCTTACTATTCACATAACCCTGTTTGCCGTGAAGAAATTTTTACTAATGCTTTTATTGGCGGGCGTCTGCATTCCGCTGGGAGTGCAGGCCCAGGCTCCAAAGAAGGTCTCCATCGAAGGGACCGTGACGGAGTACAACACGAAGGAGCCGATTGCGGGCTGCGTGGTTTCCATTCCGACGCTTGAGCTGTGGGTGGTGACCGATGCCAAAGGCCGGTTCCGGATGCCGTCGGTGACCACCGGCAGCTACACCATCGAGGCAACCTGCCTGGGTTACGAGCCGCTTTCGTACAAGGTGACGGTCAGCGCTTCGATCGGGGCGCTCTCGCTGCGCCTCAAGGAGTCGAGCCTGCAACTCAACACCGTGACCGTAACGGCCCAGCGGGGCCGCAGCATCAACTCCTCGTCGACGATCGACCGTCAGGCGATGGACCACCTGCAAGCCACCTCCGTCAAGGACGTGATGCAGCTGCTGCCGGGCGTGCTGACCGCGAATCCGGAATTGACGAACTCCACTTCGAATTTCGTCGGCATCCGTGATCTGCCTAATTCGATGACGGACGGTAAGGATGCGAACAGCATCAACTCCAGTTCGGTGGGCGTCTATGTCGATGGAGCCGTTGTGAATAATAGCGCGATGCTGATGGGTGGAAAAGCGGCCGCTTTCGGGCAGCAAACCAGCCGGGGTATCGACATGCGCACCATTTCGACCGACAATATCGAGTCGATCGAGGTCATCCGCGGCGTTGCGTCGGCCGAATACGGCAATATGAGCGCCGGAGCGGTCGTCGTCAAGACCAAGCAGGGCCGCACTCCCTATGAAATCCGGGTGAAGACCGTGCCGGACACCAAGGCCGTGTCGCTGACTAAAGGTTATGCGTTGGGGTCCGACAAGGGTTTCCTCAATGCGTCGATCGACTACGCCAATGCGATGAAGGACATCCGTACGGTGGAGGAATCTTATGACCGCGGAACGTTTTCGGTGGGTTATACCAATACCTTCAACCGTGACCGCACGCCGTTTCAGTTCAATGCGAAGGTGAGCGGTTACCTTTCGCGCGGCACTACAAAGGCTGATCCGGACAATATCTCGCAGGCTGAACGCAAGGAGTTGGACGACCGGAACCTGTCGATCAACCTTAATGGTTCGTGGCTGCTCAACAAGTCGTGGATTACGTCGTTGAAATACGTTTTCAACACATCAATGACCCGTCAGTACGCCCGTCAGCAGATGGCGCCCAGCGCCCTCGGTGTCGCCAATCCCGGAGCTTTGGAAAACGGGGAGTATCTGACTGAATTCACCCCTGACAATTACTTGAGCGATATTCGGAATTTGAGTATGGCCTATTACACCACGGCTAAAATGGTGGCTGAACTTTCGGGGCGTTACGGCAAGGTCTACAACAAGGCGATGCTCGGTGTCGAGTGGAACAATTCGGGCAACACCGGCAAAGGACAGTATTACGAAGGCGTGCGTCCCATGTCGTTCCGTCCGGAGCCGTTCAGCGACATTCCTTTCCTGAATCAGGTGGCTGTCTTCGCCGAAGAAAAAGCGACGCTGCCGATCGGAAAAACATCGCTCACGTTGCAGGCCGGCGGACGTTTTACCTATATGGCGACGGATCAGCTGAACGATAAGTGGGCCGTCGATCCGCGTTTTAACGCCAAATATACGATCATCAGCAATCGCGCGCCGAAAAAGGTCCGCGAACTGTCGCTGCGCGCCGGCTGGGGCATCCAGACCACGCTGCCGGCCCTGCGGCTGCTTTATCCTTTTCCGGTGTATATTGACCGGGTTTCGTTCAGCTGGGGCGGAACTACCGAGACGGGGCCTGTGGCGGCATGGACTACGTTCGTGACCCCGCAGTCCGATATGATTAACCGCGATCTGAAGATGCAGTACAGCAAGAACTTCGAAGTGGGTCTCGATTTCGATATGTTCGGTGTCAAGGGAGGCATTACCTATTATAATGAAAAGATGCGTAACGGTTATACCCTTCGTATGGTTCCGCAGGTATTGTCATTCCGGGAATACGAAACCTATAAAGGGACGGAAGTTCCGGTTTATATGGATGATCCGAACAATCCGGGACAACCGGTTCTGGGCGTGGGAGGCGAGCCGCTCGACTATCGGGATGAGAAAATATTCAATACGGCATCCGTCAAGAAACCGGCCAATGACGGTAAATACGACAAGTGGGGTGTCGAGTATACGTTCGATTTCGGGCAGATTCGTCCGGTCCGGACTTCGGTCGTTGTCAACGGAGCATACATGACCATGACCCGGAAGGATAGCGAGGGCGTGTTGTTGTACGATACTTATTCCTCGGTGAAAGTGCCTATTGACGGTAAGAATATCTACAACCCGTTTCTGGGAGCCTATTATGGAGGCAAATCCGTCTCTTCCGGTTCGGTGTACACCCGGTTCAATTCCAATATTAACCTGATCACGCACATTCCGAAGTTGCGTCTGATTACAACACTGACCGTCCAGTGTGTATGGCTCAACCGGACCCGGAATCTCCAGGCAGACGGTGTTTACATCCTCGATGACGACAATAATCCCGTTTATGGCGATTTTTCGAATGGGACGAATGGCAAGATGATCTACCGGGACCCCGATTTCTATATGAACATGGATGGTCAGCTATTGCCGTTCAATCGGAACTTGTACAACGATCCTACCTATGGAGCGGCTTACCGGGAATACCTTCAGACGGGCAGTGCGACTACGACCTTTGTCGAAAATTCGTTCAAGCCTTATTTCATGGCCAACCTCCGTGTTACGAAAGAGATCGGCAGGATTGCCCAGATTTCATTCTACGCCAACAACTTTACGAACTCGCATCCTAAAATGTTGCTGAAGAGTACGGGAACTTATAAGCGCGTAAATACGGATATTTATTTCGGCGCGGAACTAAAACTTAAATTCTAAAGAGTTGCAGATGATGAAAAAGATTTTATATTATCTGGTGCCTTTGGCGACGGCCTTTCTGCTGTGCGGCTGCCTCAAGGATATGAAAGACGGCGAATTGCTCCATGGCAACAGGGAGGTGCTGATCTCCATTGATTTGCCCGGAGAGTTGGCATCGCTCGACAAGTCGGGGTTCAAGGTGACTATGCGCAATACGAAGATCGGAAATACGTATACTTCCGAAACGGATGCGAAGGGTGAAACCCGGATCGACGCCGAATACGGAAATTACAGCGTGATTATCAGCAAAGTGGCCGATGTGGGCGGAATCAGCAAGTTCCTGCATGCCACCAGGGATTTCGTGCTGAATAAAGACGGTCAGTCGGCCGGGACGAACAATCTCGAGATTAAGGCTACGGCGCGTGGCACGATCATTCTGAAAGAGGTTTATTTTCACAAAACGAAGACTGCCGACGGGAAAGCGAATTATAACTATGACCAGTATTTCACGCTCTGCAACAATTCCGACGATGTGCAGTATCTCGACGGGGTGGGAGTCGGATTCCACACGTCGTTCAATTCGGGAAAATCGGCCGTGTACAATAAATTCTGGTTGGGAAGCACCAGCACCGAACTCCGCGATTCCATTCCGGTCAACGCTTTCGGTTTTGTTTTCCCGGGCGAAGGCCGGGAGCACCCGATACAGCCGGGCGAAGAGGTCGTGATTGCCTTGAGCGCCGTCGAACATACGGCAGACCAGACCAGCAGACCGATGAACCTTGCCGCGGATAATGTATGGGCGATGTATATCGACCGTTTTGCTGGCTCCGCGGTAAAAGCTCCGGCCGCGGGCGTTGAACGGCTGGAATGCTTCTGTGAGCTGGCATCCGGAAATTCGATCGTTCTCTCCATTAGCTCGCCGGCGATCGTTGTATATCGGCTGCCTGAAGATCCTTATGAGTACGTTAAGGACGGAGCCATCAAAGGCCGGCCCTACGGCAAGGTGATGTATCAGCCGACGAAGTATCAGAGTATGCCCTCGATAATGGTTCCCAAGGAGTGTATTCTCGATGGTGTGGAGTTCCGCAGTAACGATACGCACGTCCCGCGTCTTTGCTCCGACATCAGTCTCCAGCCTTTGTTTATCACGACGGCCTCGTACAGCGGTCAGTCCTATATCCGCAAGGTGGACGAAAGCGCTTCGGAGATCGTAGGTCGTACGGTTTATCAGGATACGAACAATTCGGCCGACGACTGGATTCCGCTCGATGAACCGACCCTTTGCACGGAGTACAAAAACCGATAAAACGAAACAGCCATGAAGAAAAAGATCTATGCGGTGCTCCTGTTGACTGCGGTATGTGCGGGGTCGGGCGTTTTCGCCCAGTCCTCCGCTCCGAAGGAGAACCTTGAAAAATATTATACCCTGGAACGGATTCGTTCGAAAAGCGGATGGCTCGTTTCGGACAATGCGGCGGGCCTGATGCTCAATCAGGCATCGCTCTCCATTGCGGAAGTGAATTATGATTTCGAGCAAGGCGGACTGCGCAACGTTACCGATGGAGCGGAAGTGAATGCGTTCGGGGTCCGGTCCGAGTCGTACCGCCGTTGGAATCGTCTTTCGTTCTACGGTAAGTTGAGTTATGATTATGCGGCTTCGAAGGACCGCAGTTGGGCGGGAAATGCCAACATCGGAGATTCTCCGATGCTGATCGGCGATTCGATTCCCGGAAATACGCGTGATGAAACCTATGCCATCGAGGCCGGGGTTGCCTACCGTATGGGGCGCTGGGTGGTTGGAGCGATGGGGAAATACGAGGATCGCAGCCTGGCAAAGCGTCGGGATTCGCGCAATAAAACCACCTCGATGTATTTGAGCGTTCAGCCGGGTGTGATGTTTACCTCGAAGGTGGTGGACGCAGGTCTTAATTTTACGTATGAACGCTCGACGGAGCAGGTCGGCTATGCGGCTTTCGGTACGAATACGACCAGCGGAATGATCTACTTCTTCGAAGGCATGTGGTTTTATACCAGCCAGCAGCTCGGGGGAAGCGAAAAATTCTATGACGTCTATTACAAAGGCTCCGAATACGGAGGCGCCGCCCAGTTGGAATTGAAATTGGGAAAGAGGGTGAAGTTTTTCAATCAGTTCTCGGCCGAATACGGCAAAATGGAGCGTTTCCGCTTCGATTTGGACCAGCATCTGGGCGACAACGATCAGTTGACCTACCGCTATCTGGGGGTGCTCAACGTTGCGGGCCGCGGGGTCGATCAGCGGCTTTCGGTCGACGCCTCGTGGGGCGACCTGCTGAAATACAACAATATTCAGGAGCTGGAACTTGATCCGGAGACCAATCAGAAACTGTACAAACAGTACGGTCGCTTCCTGAAATTCTCGCAGAAGCAGCGCAGCGTCGATGCCGATTACAAACTCTACGTCAAGCGCAACGAGTGGAGCAGTTCGTGGATCGTCGATGCGGCTTATACCTATTACAAGGCCGAATCGGAATATACGATCTCCCCGGCATGCTACGATCAGGACCTGCACTATTCGAAACTGATGCTGGGCGTGACGAAGAACTTCCGGTTCAGCGGCCGCAGCTGGCTCGACGCGACGGTGCGCGGCGGCTATACGTTCGGCGGCGGAACCGAACTGGAGAAGAGCTGCCCCGAGGGGGTGCAGATCGACAACGAGAACTATCGCGCCGACCTGCTGGCCCAGGAGTATGCCTTCCTGACCAACGACCGTCTGAACGGCGAGGCCGGCCTGCGCTATACGCACTGTTTCCCGGCGAAGAAAATGAGCCTGTACGTCGATCTGAAAGGGCGTGCGGCATGGGGGCGCAGCGGTCTGATGGACGGCAGCCGGCGCGGCGGCCTGTTCGCGGCCGTGGGTCTGAACTTCTGAACCGCAGTTCGTCATTAAAAACCCCGCAGGACGCGAAAGTCCTGCGGGGTTTTTGTCGTCGGGGATTCATAAAAAAGGAACGGACCCTTTTCGAA
>ENA-UOJT01000537-UOJT01000537.1-human-gut-metagenome-genome-assembly--contig:-C15-NODE-537-length-27768-cov-25.520550_pt1 | contig 27768 bp, 39 predicted proteins | sample MGYA00242357_ERZ723904 | MGnify/ENA metagenome assembly ERZ723904 | reverse complement strand
AAATTCTGCAAAGATAGGCAGTAGCGGAAATTCTGCAAAGATAGGCAGTAGCGGAGATTTTGCACAGATAGGCAGTAGCGGATATTCTGCACGGATAGGCAGTAGCGGAAATTCTGCAAAGATAGGCAGTAGCGGAAATTCTGCAAAGATAGGCAGTAGCGGAAATTCTGCACGGATAGGCAGTAGCGGAAATTCTGCACAGATAGGCAGTAGCGGAAATTCTGCACAGATAGGCAGTAGCGGAGATTTTGCACAGATAGGCAGTAGCGGAAATTCTGCACAGATAGGCAGTAGCGGATATTTTGCACAGATAGGCAGTAGCGGAAAAGATTGCGTTATTTGCTGCGCCGGTCACAATTCAGCCGTAAAAGCCAAAAAAGGCAGCTGGATTACGCTGGCGGAATGGGAATATTCTAAGGAAAAGGAACGTTATATTCCAAAATGCGTAAAAACGGAATTTGTGGACGGCGAACGAATTAAGGAAGATACGTTATATAAACTGATAGACGGTGAGTTTGTTGAGGTATAAAAAAACCGCCTGCCCTGAGGCAACAGGGACAGGCAAAAGAAAAAATTTAAACAAATAAATGATAGCATGAAATAGAGGAAAGGTCAATGGATACGGAAAAATTAAATAAGGCATTGCAGATCACTAGTGCAATTGAAGGCTTGAGGGCAAAACTTCACGTTATCGAACAATTTAGAACGTACTATCGCGAAACCTATTTGCGCCAAGAAGGGTACCCTGCTACAGTTCTTGTTCCTGACGAACTGGAAGAGCCGATTTTGGCATTAATTGAGGACCACTATAAATCAAATTTACAGGAACTTGAACAAGAATTTGAAGAAATGTAAGGAGGAAAAAACGATAACATTTACAGAAATGGTAACAAGGCTTGAGCGGCTTGAAGCGGAGAATAATTGTTTAAAAGCCGAATTAAAGAAGGCGTCAATCAACATTGACAAGTTAAGAGCAGAACGTGAATTACATACTACTAAAGATAGGCAATTGATACCGAGAATTAACACTAAAACTTATGAAAAAATGTTTAAAATATGTGCTAACAGCAAAGGGGAAATTGTCAAGGGCACTAATGAAGACGGTAGCAAAATATTTACAAGATTTTGGCGTGGTGTTGCAATGATATTTAAGCCAACAATTGGTACCAGTACTGGAAGTGCTGCTAATTATAAATTAGAACCGTTTGCGCTGCAAAGTCTCAGCGATGGAGAATTTGAAATTTTCGCAGAATTAATCAGTGACATAGTTGATATGATAGAAATTGCGCAAACAAATATGAAAAAATAGGAGGAAACCAAAATGTACACAGGGAAAACCCATACAGTATATGGAATAGCATATTTTAATGACGTCATATACAGTTCAATTTTTTACGAAAATAAGGACGATGCGGAACAGTTCGTAAATGACGGTATAGGCGAAAAAATTATAAAAGTACATCTGTCAGACGAATCATATAAAGTGTTAAAGAGAAAAGGAGTTATAAGATGAGCTGCATTTACGATTATGACAGTCCTTGCGAGTGTGATATTGAGGCATGCAGAACCTGTTATAAAAATCCGGACAAGCCGGAACCCGATATTGATTTAATGAGAGATTTGGAAAGCGGTAAAGACTCATGATACTTGCAGACCCTAAAACCCATGATGAGTGGTTATCAGCACGTTGTGCAGGTATTGGCGGAAGTGACGCGGCGTGTGTTCTGGGAATGAATAAGTACAAGACAAATGTGCAGCTATGGAAAGAAAAAACCGGGATTACAGTTCCCAAAGATATTTCGGACAAGCCTGCTGTTGCATACGGAAAGCAAGCAGAGTTCCATTTGAGGGAGTTATTTGCACTTGATTTTCCTCAATATGATATTGAATATCATGAATACAGAATGTATGCAAATGACAATTACCCGTTTATCTTTGCAACTCTGGACGGCGAATTGACTGATGAATCAGGCAAAAAGGGAATTCTCGAAATCAAGACCACAACAATTCAAAATTCTTCTCAATGGGACGAATGGGACGGTGGAGTTCCGCAAAATTATTACATACAGGTATTGCATCAGATGCTTGCTACAGGCTGGAATTTTGCAGTACTAAAAGCACATATCAGGTATTTTAAAAATAATGATATATGCACCGCAACCAGACATTATTTCATTGACCGTAATGAAGTGCAAGAGGATATAAAAACACTCCTCGAAGCTGAAATTAAGTTTTGGGAGCATGTACAAAATAAAACAAAACCGGCGTTGATTTTGCCGGAGATTTAGGAGGAAAACAATGGACTTTAAATTACAAACGGACTTGAACACTTTGCCGTCTGTTATAGAATTTAACTATAGTGAACTAAAAGCCGAGATGACTGAAAGACTAAAATATTACAATAATTTAGTGGTTTCAGAAAACAGCATTAAGTCGGCAAAAGCTGATAAAGCAAATTTAAATAAATTAATAGCAGCCATTGAAAGTGAACGAAAAGAAGTCAAAAGACGTTGCCTTGAACCGTATAACGATTTTGAAGCTAAATGTAAAGAACTTGTTATGTTAGTCAAAGCCCCTGTTGTTGCAATTGATAATCAAATAAAAGAATTTGAAAACATAAAGAAGCAAGAAAAATATGACGAACTGAAATCTTGCTTTGATAATTACATAGGAGATATGGCTGATATCATTAAATTTGATAAGATTCTTAATCCTAAATGGGGCAATGCCACAGCAAAAATTGATACCCTGAAAGCGGAAATTGAAGATAATATTGACCGTATCAAGAAGGAACTTGAAACGCTTAATACCGAATATGCAGACAAGCCGTATAAATCCGCTGTAATTACCGAGTACTGTAAGGCATATAGTACAAGTCAGGCATTGGTATATGCCGCACAGCTTCAGCGTGAAGAAGAAATGCAGAGGAAAGTTCTTGAACAGACAAAAACGCAACCAGTACAGCAGGAAGTTGTTCAGACTGTTTCAGCAGCGCAATCCCAGCAGCCTAAAGAACAGTTGGGAACATGTGCATTTCGTGTAATTGGAACATATAATCAGATTAAAAACTTACGTAAATTTATGGTAGATAACGGTATTAAATTTGAGACGATTAAAACGGAGGGAAATTAAAATGGCAGTAAAAAACAGTTTAGTTAAACCGGGTGGAAAAAAAGTCCCGTTCACAGTTCAGCTTCAAAGCAAAAGTTATCAGAATCTAATTAATACAACACTCCGAGATAAAAACACAGCTAACCGCTTTATTGCTTCTATTACATCGGCAGTGAGTGCCAATCCTGCGCTACAGGAATGTGACGCCGGTTCAATTCTTTCAGCCGGATTACTTGGCGAGGGCTTGAAGCTTTCCCCGTCTCCGCAGTTGGGACAGTATTATTTAGTACCGTTTAATGATAATAAAAACGGGCGAAAAGTTGCACAATTTCAGCTAGGATACAAAGGATACATACAGCTTGCGATTCGTTCTGGTCAGTACAAGAAATTAAATGTATTGCCGATAAAACAAGGAGAATTGATACACTTTAATCCTCTTGAGGAAGACATTGAAGTGCAGTTGATTGAAAATGAAATTGACCGTGAAAATGCTCCTACAATCGGATATTATGCAATGTTTGAATATATAAACGGCTTTAAAAAGGCTATTTATTGGAGTAAAGAAAAAATGGAATCTCACGCTGAAAAGTATTCAAAAGGATATCAAAAGCGTTCCGGTTATACATTCTGGGAGAAAGATTTTGACGGAATGGCTTGCAAAACCATGTTAAGACAATTAATCAGCAAATGGGGTATTATGTCAATAGAAATGGAAAAAGCCGTTACAAATGATATGGCAGTTATTAATGAACAGGGTGAAGCGGAATATGTAGAAACAATTCCTGAAACCGGAGAAGTTATTGAAACAGAAGAAGTTGTAGAATCAGTCACTACTGAGCAGCCGCCTCTTGATGATTTTTCCAGTATAATGGAGGGATAACGTATGCTGAACAGAGTGATATTAATGGGTCGGCTGACTGCCGATCCTGAGCTAAGACAAACACAAAGCGGTATTTCATTTGTAAAATTTAATATAGCCGTGGACAGAAAATTTAAAAATGATAACGGCGAACATCAAACGGATTTTATTAGTGTTACTGCATGGAGAAAGACTGCTGAATTTGTAAGCAGATATTTTTCCAAGGGACAGATGATTGTCATTGAGGGAAGTTTAAGAAACAATAATTATGAAGACCAAAACGGAGTAAAGCATTATTCCATGGAAGTGTTGGCAGACAGCGTTTCGTTTGCAGGCAGCAGGAACGATAATAATTATACTGCAAATACACCGCAAACCACACAGGTATCAAATCCGGTAGAAGACGTTCAACTCGGAGATCTAGCCGACTTTGAGGAGGTAATTGCCGGTGATGATCCGCCGTTTTAAAAGTTACAATTTGATTACAAAATAAATTTAATTGCATATTTTAATGCAAAATCAGCAGTGAATCTGTCCATTAGTGAGGGGGTGATATATTGGCAAGACCTCGCAAAAAGGGGCTTGACTACTTTCCTTTTGATGTTGACTTTTTTTCAGACAAAAAAATAAAACGCCTGCGTGCCAGATACGGCAATGACGGCATACTGGTCTATATATATCTGCTGTGTGAGATATACCGCAGCGGATACTATATAGATTATGACGAAGATTTAGTGCTTGATGTATCAGATGAACTGAACATCTCAGAAAATGAAACAAAGCAGATAATGAACTACTTGCTTAGTCGGTCACTGTTTGACGACACACTTGCTAAGTCGGTCAAGGTCTTAACTGCGGCATCAGTCCAGCGCAGATATCAGGAAGCAAAAAAATACTGCAAAACCGATATCGAAGTTGAAGCTAAGTTTTGGGTTTTAAAAACAGAAGAAACCCTGAGCTTTATAAAAATGCGCCCTGCTGACGGTTTTTCTAAGAATAACCTTCATTTTTCCGAGAAAAACCCTGATAATTCAGAGATTAATGACACAAAGGAAAGTAAAGGAAATAAAAGTAAAGTAAAGGAAAGTATATCTGATAAAGCGGACAAGCCGCCTAAACACAAATACGGTGAATACAGTCATGTTTTACTGACAGATGAACAATATCAAAAATTAACAGAAGATTATGGTCGGGACATAATAACCGATTATATTAAAAAAATTGATGATTGGATTCAGCTTAAAGGAAAATCGCCGTATAAAGATTTTAACATTGCAATAAGAAACTGGCTTAATCGGGACAGTATTCCCAAAAAGGAGGAAGTACCTAATGAACACAATAGCAGACTATACGAAGGACTTCTCTGACGGAAACAAATTAAGATATGAAGATTTTGCCCGTAAGCGCTGCAAATGGTATAACGAAACTGAGGGTGATTTGCCTTACATAAACTGCGATATCTGCAAAAATAAGGGTTACATTGCAGAGCTTGATACGGATTTAAATGAGATCAGAGTTGAGTGTAAATGTATGTCAAAGCGAAAAAGCATAAAAAATCTTGAACTGAGCGGATTGGGAAATCTGATAAAAAAATATACGTTCAATGCGTATGAGACGTCAAAACCATGGCAATCGGAAATCAAGAAAAAGGCGTTGTTATTTACGCAAAATTCAGGCGATTCATGGTTTTATGCAGCAGGACAGTCCGGAAGCGGCAAGACCCATATATGCACAGCTATATGTACTAGGTTTATTTCATGCGGCAGGTCAGTAAGGTATAAAGTCTGGCGCAATTTGTTTCACGAACTGCAAAGTAATCAATTTGATGAAACAGAATATAAAAATAAATTTAAATCCATTTGCGATACTGATATTCTGTATATTGACGATTTTCTGAAATCCAATTCAAATAACAGTAAGTTCAGTGATGAATTGAATTTTGCATTTGAAATCATTAACAGCAGATATAACGCCAACAAAAAAACAATTATTTCGTCTGAACTGCTGATATCGGATATAAACAAATACGATTCTGCACTGGCTGGACGAATTGCAGAAAAATCAGCAGGGTTTACTATTCAAATCCAGAAAGACGATAATAAAAATTATAGGTTAAGGTGAGGCAGTGAAATACATAATTGACGAGATACCGCCTAGTAATAATAAATTTTTAGGTAGGACGAATAAATGGGAGTATCAGGAAAAAAAGAAACATTGGGCGCAGTTGATTAATTTAAAATGCAGACCAAAACCCGAAAAAACGTTTGACAAAGCAACAGTAAAGATTACGTATTATTTTCGTACTAAAATAAGACATGATCCTGATAATTACAGCGGTAAGTTTATTCTTGACGGATTGGTCAAAGCCGGAATTATTGCTGATGACAGTTTTAATAATATTAATCTGATACTGTCTGGAAAGTACGATAAGGACAATCCAAGGACGGAAATTGAAATTATAGGAGAACGCCATGAATGAGATAAAAATGACGGTTAAAGAAGCCATAGAACAATTAAATGACTTAAAGCGTGACCGTGAAGGTTTTGCTGAAAATGATGAGCCTGATTCCGTGTTTGCTTATGATATTAAGGCGATTGACGTGGCTATTAAAGCATTGGAAGAAAATATAAAACTAAATAAACAAAATGAAGAAATCCAAAACAGCAATATTGAATATTACAATCGGTTCAAAGATGCTGAGGATAGGTGTAAAACAACCGAAAAACAAAACAAGCGGTTGAAAGAATTATTGAAATTAGCATTTGAAGAAATTGAACGATTTTATGAGTTGAATACTGGTGTACGAATCGTTACCTGGAGGTATCCAGAAATAAAGTTTGATTTTACGTTAGATAAAAATGATAGGCAGATTTGGAAGTACGCCGATGAAGTTGAGGAGGTATTGAAAGATGGTTGACTATAACAAATATCAACATGTTACATATAATCAGATTGACATGATGAAACATGCAATTGGGTTTGACGACCGAAAAGTAAAAGGTACAAAACATCGCAAGTATGAGCCATATCGCAATTATTATAATGCTGGAGAAAGAGACAAAGCAGAACTTGACAAACTGGTTGAAATCGGTTTTATGAAAAAAAGCAGTGAAGATTATTATCATGTTACCGATGACGGAAAGACATTTATTTATTATGTTACTGGTGTTCAAATTTTACCGGATATGAAATGAGGTATTGAAAGATGAATAGAGAAATATTGTTCAGGGGTAAAGCAGATGATGAATGGGTTTTTAATCCTGCTGCTGTGCAAAATGGTGAGGTAGTTGGAAACGTTTTTATTGCTGAAAGGAAAAGAAAATGAATGAAAAATTAAAACCGTGTCCGTTTTGTGGGGGTAAGGCAAATGTGGGGCTAGATGATTTTAATAATAAATATCTGGTTATGTGTGGTGAGTGTGGTGTGATGATGGGAATATCGCTTGAAATTGGCATAGAAATAATAAATGGTTGGACTGCTGAAATTGAATCAGCCGAATTAGCGATTGAGAACTGGAACAGGAGGGCTGAAAATGCCGAAGTGTGAGAAATGTTATCATACATGCCTCAAATCACCGCCTAGAATGCGCTGTAATCGATTTTGAATGTGTTATAATGAAATTACAGGGTTAAAATCAGAACGCCTAAAAACGGGCGTAAAATTGAAATATGGAGGTAATAAGAATGGAAACTAGAGAACAAATATTACGGCGAGACTTTTCTGATGAATTTATTGCAAAAATGAAAAATGCTATTGAGGTGTCCCATTATAAATATGGATGGTGTTCTCAAAATTATCCGGAATTAGCCCAAGCTTACAAAAGTATAAAAAGACGTTTAGAGCTGTATGAGGAAACCCATAACACCGAATATCTTGTAGACGTAGCAAATTTTGCCATGATAGAGTACAAATATCCGTCATTTACTAACGCAAAATATATGCCTACTGACAGCGATAAATCACCGGGATTAACTGATGGTATTTCATACAAAGAACTTATGGAGGATTAAAAAATGAAAAATAATATTTTTATAAAATGTCAGCATCAGGCACTGACGAGCGACCATGTAGGGATGTTAAAATTAGACGATGGCAGGGTATTATTAACGGCAGACGGATTTACGGCGGTCGTGATACCGCAGGAGGATCTCATGCTTGATGTAAGTCGATTTGTATGTTTGCCAAAAAGAGTTTTAGACGGCATGGACAAAGTACCAGAGTTAAAATTAACTTGCAATTGCAGATGTACAATCCCGAAAATAATAATAAGACAGTTGCAGTCTGATTCCGGAAAATCTGTATATGTAAACGATAAATACATAAAATTTTTCGGTACCGGGGTAAGTTACAAAGGAGACGAATGGAGAGTTTTTGTTTACGAAAAAAGTACTGATGAATTAATCGGATTAATATTACCGTTTATTTTAAAGGAGGATTAAAGTGAAATCAAGAGTAAGAACGTATTCCAAAAAGGAAATAGGATGGCTATGTGGGGAGGCTATGCCCGAAATAGACAGGTGCATAAACGCAAATGGGCTAGTTTTTTTGATAGCTGTATCAAGGCATACAGGCTGGAAACAAAAGCGCATGGAGGATTTTATAAAAACGCTAAATGAAACCATGGACGAATATCATCAGCACACTATTGATGACGTGTTTGACTGTATGGCGGAACGGGAATTGAAAGAAATAGGTCTGAGCATGAATCAGGTGCTGCCGGAATCACTGCCATTTATGCAGCAGCTAAGAAAATCTAAACTTGCGAAAAAGCCAAATGTTAACGTTACCGAAGCTAAAAAGCTACACGAAGAAATGATAGGGTTCCATGAGTATTTTAAAGCAAAGGAGAATTAAAATGTCAGCACAAACGTATGTAATCTATGACAAATATAACGGGCATATAGTTTGTGACATCAAGGATAATTACAGAATTTTTGACAACGCAGTTAAGGCAGAACAGTACATACGGGATAAGAATTTGAATCAAATTGATTTCGTGGTTGAGAGGAGGGACAAGTTTGACTGCTAAGGAATATCTAAGTCAAGGATTTTATTTGGACAAGGAAATCAATGAAAAAATACTTGAAATTGAGAAATTAGTATCAGATATGTGCAGATGCGCTCAACAATTTTCAGATATGCCGCCAGACGAACATAATGATAACAGCACGGAACTAAAAATGGCGAATTACATTGATAAACACAATGAATTAGAAAATGAAATTAATGACGAAATAGATCAGCTAGACAGAATTAAATCTGAAATACGCAAGCGTATTCTCAAAGTAAAAAATCCTAAATGCCGTTTGGTTTTGCTGAAACGATATTGGAGATTTTTGAAGTGGGAACAGATTCAGGAGGAAATGGGGTATATGGAATTAAAGAGCGTTTACAATGTGCACAAGAAAGCGTTATCAGAATTTATTAAAATAAATGGGAATTATTTTTAAATTACATTGAATTACACTATGATTTAATGTTATGATACATACATAGAAATAGGGCGGAAGCAGCACCGCCCGTTTCTAACCTCTCTTCTACATAATTTTTTATTCCTTGACTACAGCCGTTGAAACTTAGACGGCTGTTATGCAGTCAGTAGTTTCGGTCGGTGCAACTCCGATAGGCTGCGCCAATATATTTTTTAGCTCTGCATCAGCAGGGCTTTTTTCATGATTAAATTTATTATGGTAGGTGGTGATTTTGAATAATGAAAACTTAATACCATTATCTCAACGAACAAAGAGCGAACAAAGAGAAATCCAGTCAAAAGGCGGTAAAGCCTCCGGAATATCAAGAAGTTTCAAGAGTGCATTAAAAAAGAAATTCAAGGAAAATCCAGAGCTTTACGACGGGCTGATTGATATGTTGACCGATGAGGCATTGACTGGAAGAAACCTTAAAGCGGCAGATATGCTGATTGACCTTATGGGCGAATCCGTTCAGCGTGAAAACCATGCTTTGAAGCGTAAAGAATTAAAATTAAAGGAAGATGCTGTTAAAGGCATTACGGAAAAAGCAGAAGAACCCACGTTATATAAAGCCTTGGAGGACGATACAAAATGACCTTTAAAAAATTATCTCCTAAACAAAAAACCGTTTTCAAATGGTGCTATAAGGACGATTACAAGGCGATTATTTGTGATGGTGCTGTACGTTCGGGCAAAACCATTTGCATGATTACATCATTTATTTTATGGGCTATGAGACGCTTTGACGGCGCAACATTCGGTATATGCGGTAAAACTGTACGTTCGGCAGAACGTAATATTATTATGCCCTTGCAATCAATAGTTGATATTACACATTATTTCAAAGTTACTTATACCCGTTCCGTCAATCTGCTGACTGTTGAGGGAATGGGAAAGAAAAATTACTTTTATGTTTTTGGCGGTAAGGACGAATCGTCTTACATGCTGATTCAAGGCATCACGTTAAGCGGCGTATTTTTTGACGAGGTGGCATTAATGCCGCGTTCATTTGTTGAACAGGCAGTAACAAGAACGCTTTCAGTCGAACAGGCTAAATTATGGTTTAACTGCAATCCGGACAATCAATTCCATTGGTTCTATACCGAATGGATTCAGAAAGCTGATGAAAAAAACGCACTGCATTTACATTTTTTGATGTCAGATAATCCTATTCTCTCCCCTGCACAATTGGAATCTGCCGAAAAACAATTTACAGGAGTGTTTCATGACAGATATATTAAGGGACTGTGGGTATTAGCGGAGGGGGTTATATATGATATGTTTTCAAAACAGAAGCATGTACTTTCTGAATTACCCAAAATTGATGATAATAATGCAAAATACATTTCCGTGGACTATGGCACGCTGAATCCTACTGCATTTTTATTGTGGGAAAAAGCAAAAGACGGAAGATGGATTTGTACCAAAGAATATTATTATGACGGCAGATTAAAAGGCGTGCAAAAAACTGATGAAGAATATGCGGAGGATATGATTGAATTTATTGGCGATAAAAAAATAAGATTGATTATCGTAGACCCATCGGCGGCAAGCTTTATAGCGTGTCTGAGACGAAAAGGGCTTCCGGTGGGCAAAGCTGATAACGATGTTTTGGAAGGAATTAGATTTACAAGTTCACTTCTTGAGGGTGAAAAGATTGCGTTTATGAATTGCTGCACGAATGCCATTTCAGAATTTTCAGCATATGTATGGGACGAAAAAGCGGCTAAACATGGTGACGATAAACCGGTTAAAGAACATGACCACGCTATGGACGCAGTAAGGTATTTTTGTAATACGATATTAAACAAGAAAAATCAATGGCTTTATTAATGGAGGTGAAAAAATGCTGACAGCTGAGGAAATACAGCGGATTATTTCAGAGGATTACAGTTCTGAAAAGAAACTGCATGCAAGAAAAGGACAGTCATATTATGAAGGGGAGCATGACATAAAAGACTACCGTTTATTTTATTACAATGATGACGGAATTTTGATTGAAGATAAGTACAGAGCGAATTACAGGATTCCACATGCTTTCTTTGCCGAACTTGTAGATCAGGCGGTACAGTATATGCTTTCGGGTGATGAATACATAAAATCGGATATACCGGGACTTCAGCAAGAACTGGACGATTATTTCAACTGCAATGAAGATTTTTCCGCTGAATTATCGGAAACGCTTACGGGCTGTATAGCAAAAGGATTTGAATACATGTACGCCTATAAAAATTCCGAGGATAGAATTTCATTTCAGTGTGCCGATTCTTTGGGGGTAGTTGAGGTTCGATCAAAGGATACTGACAGCGATACGGATTGCGTAATTTACAAATATATAGACCGCATTGAAAAAGGGTATAAAAAAATAGCGAAAATTCAGGTATGGGATAAAGAACAGGTTTATTATTTTGTTCAGAGTAACGATGGAAAAATTGAAAAAGACGAATCAGAAAAAATAAATCCCAGACCGCATACTTTATATTCAAAGGGTGAAAAGACGTATTTTAAGGGATTCGGATTTATTCCGTTTTTCCGTCTGGACAATAACAAAAAGCAAATTACAGGACTAAAAGCCGTAAAAGACCTGATTGATGATTACGACTTGATGGCTTCAAGTCTTTCAAATAATCTTGCTGATTTTGATACTCCGGTATATGCAGTAAAGGGTTTTCAGGGCAACGACCTCAACGAATTGCAGCAGAATTTAAAGACAAAAAAGATGATCGGAGTTGGGGAAGACGGTGATGTTGATGTAAAAACCGTTGACATTCCGTATCAGGCAAGACAAGCCAAGCTTGAACTTGATGAGAAAAATATTTACCGATTTGGAATGGGGCTTAATACTTCCGGATTGAAAGATACCAACGCTACAACCAATATTGCGATCAAGGCGGCGTACTCACTGCTTGACCTGAAATGTTCAAAGCTTGAAATCCGCTTAAAGCAATTTTTGAGAAAGCTTTTAAAGCCGGTACTTGACGAAATAAATGAGCATAACAAGACCGATTATCAAATGAAAGACGTTTACTTTAATTTTAAGCGTGAAGTTATGAGCAATGCGCAGGAAAACGCACAAATTAAGCTTACAGAAGCGCAGGAACAGTCTGTGAGAATCAATACGCTGCTGAATCTTGCGGCGCAGCTTGACAATGAAACGCTTATGCAGAACATATGCGAGGTACTTGATATTGATTACGAAGAAATTAAGGATAGGCTTCCGGATTTGGAAAACGCAGACGAAAGTCTTTTAGCTGCCGAATCGGCAATTGAAGGAGAAGATATATCAGACGAAGAACAGCAAACACAACAAGCCGTACTTGACATGTTAGAAAGTTTATTAGAGGAGTTTGGTTAAATGGCATATGCAAGTAAATATTATGACCTCGTAAAGGCGCACGAGTATTATGAAAAACATAAAGAGCTTAAAGGTCGGCATTCTACAAAAGGCATGACGAATTCCCAAAAGGAAATGGCGGCGTATGTCAAGGATAAGCTGAGTGCAGAGAAAAAGCAGAAGCTTGAAGGCGTAACCAAAAAGGCACAGGGGCAAAGAGCAGATGTTACCGCTGCTGCCAAGGCAAAAAGAGAAATGTTTGCGAAGTCATGTTCCAATATAATTACCAGTCTCAGAACTAAATTGCAAAATATGAATCCGGATCAAAAGAAGTTTGCCAGGCAGCGTATTCAGGAGGAAATTTCTAAAGTACGGGAAACATATGCAAAAAGAAAAGCAGGTGTTACATCTGATGCAAAAAATCAGAGAAACTCAATAAGCGCTTCTGCTAAAACCGAAAAGGCAAATATACGTACTGATTACAATAATAAATATGCGGAAGCACTTAAGGATATAAGGAAAAAGCAAAATGAATAATCGGCAAAAGGAACTGCTTAAACATCAGCTTAAAAGTGAAAAAGAGATACTTTCTGAATTGAAAAAGATTTATGAATCGTCTCTTTCAGAAATTGACGAAAAAATACAGATACTCTTATCAGATGAATTGACACAATCAAAAATTTATCGGATAGAATATCAAAAAGCTTTAAAAGGTCAGGTTTCGGCTATACTTGAAAATCTAAACAGCAATCAATATGAATCGGTAAGCGATTACTTGAAAGATTGTTATGAAGACGGATTTATTGGTACGCTTTACGATTTGCAGGGGCAGGGAATACCGTTGATTTTTCCTATTAATCAGGAGGAAATTGTTGAAGCTATAATACTTGACAGTAAAATTTCCGAGGGACTTTATACTAAAATGGGGAATAATGTAAGCGATCTGAAAAAGCGTATTTCTTCCGAGATATCAAGAGGAATATCGACAGCATCACCGTATGCTGAAATAGCCCGTAATATACGCAGTCATGCAAATATCACGGTCAATCAGTCAATGAGAATAGTAAGAACAGAGGGTAACAGGATACATAATCGTTCCGCTCTTGATGCCGCTTTAAAAGCAAAAGCGAGAGGAGCGGATACCGTTAAAGTCTGGGACGCTACCCTTGATGGTGTGACACGCCCGCATCACAGACAGCTTGACGGTCAGGTAAGAGAACTGGAGGAAGATTTTGAAGTAGATGGTTTGACAGCTTGTGCTCCGCTGAATTTTGGAGTTGCGGCGGAGGATTGTAATTGCAGATGCGTTTTACTTACAAAGCCCCGATGGGATTTAGACGGCGCATTTACTAAGCGGAATAATGAAACCGGCGAGCTGATGTATTTTGATAATGTAAAAGATTACTATGATTTTAAGCAAAAGTACTGGGATTATATTGACAATTCCGGTGGAAGTGGTATAATAAAGACAGATGAAGTAATAGGTAGAAGTGTTGGTGCAGCAGGAAAGAATTATCCTGTTAAACTTCCTGACGGAAATCATTCTAAATTTGCAGAGGGTTCAACAATTTCTAAAATTAAGGTTTTTGCTGGAGATGGCACTGATACTCCAATACGAAACGCTATCTATTTGGAATGCGACTATGGTATTCCGGCGGAAAAATGGCAAAAGGTTCGTGGTGAGGGAACTGTAGTATTTGAAGGGAAAAAACGCATTGCTGAAATACATTGGTATGAAGCCGATAATGAAAAATATGATATGAAAGTAAAGAGGTGGTTAGATGAAGGTTAAATATATTGGTGAGGAAAGTAGTCGAATGAGCCTTATAAGTGGTAAAATATATGATTGTATCGGAATTGAAAAAGACTGGTACAGAGTCATAGATGAAACTGATGAAGATTATCTTTATCCACCGAATGAATTTGAAATAGTTGAGGAATAACCGCCCATGAGGCGGTTTTCTTATATCCAAAATTCAATAAGTTTACAAGCATCTCGAAAGAGGTGCTTTTTATATGTCCCGTGCGGTCACGCACTGCCCTGAGCAAGGCGTAAAACTGCTTAGAAAGGAGATTTAAATGGAATTTTTAAAGGCAATTCTGGGTGAGGAACTGTACTCTCAATTTGAATCTAAAATCAATGAGTATAACGGTTCAGAAGCCAACAAGGACAAACAGGTGAAAATCGGAAATATCAGTACCGGAGAATATGTAAATAAAAGCGATTACGATGCTTTAAATGAAACTCTCAAAGGTAAGGAAACTGAACTTGCCACAGCTAATACGCTTATTGCAGATTTGAAAAAAGCAACAAACGGCAATGAGGATTTACAAGCTAAAATTTCCGGATATGAAACCGATATTATCAATCTACAGGAGCAGCTTGAAGAAACCAGACTTAAATCCGCTGTTAAAGTCGCATTGCTTTCCGCAAAAGCTGCCGATGTGGATTATCTTACATTCAAGCTGAATGAAAAAGGCGAAAAACTAGAACTTGATGAAAACGGTAATATCAAAGGCTGGGAGGATAAGCTTTCCGGACTGAAAACACAGTTCCCGAATATGTTTGAATCTGGTGAAAATAAAAGCGGCTTTAAGGTTTTGGGAGACAATAGACTTCCCGGCGACAGAGAAGAAAATACATTAACTAAGGATGAAATTCTGAAGAAACCCTATGCGGAAAGGGCAGCTTTATATGCTGAAAATCCTGATGCATATAATGAAGCCATGAAAAATTAAGAAAGGCAGGTAATTTATTATGTCAGTAACTAAATTAAATGACATTATTAATCCACAAGTAATGGGGGATATGATTGAAGCAAAAACGGTAGCTCTATGTAAGCTTACTCCTTATGCAAAGGTTGATACTACATTACAGGGCACAGCCGGTGATACAAAGACAGTACCATCATGGAATTATGTAGGTGATGCTGAGGACTTTGACCCTGAGCAGGGGAACGAAATGCAGACTGCAAAGCTAACAGCTTCAAGCACAACATTCACAATCAAGTGTGCCGGTAAGTCAATTTCGATTTATCAGACAGCTATTAACAGCGGTTTGGGAAATCCGATCGGTCAGGCTGAAACACAGCTTTCAAAATCCATAGCCGGCAAGGTAGACAATGACGTACTTGATGCAGCATACACAGGTACTAATATTTATGCGGCTTCAACACTTGCGGCAGTTTCCTATGATGGAATTGTCGATGCAAACGCAAAGTTTGAAGATGAAGAGGACGGAATTGAAAAGGTTATGTTTATCAATCCGGCACAAGAAGCAACACTTCTCAAAGACGATGATTTCCTGTCGGCTGATAAATTCACAAGCGGTGTTGCAGTAAACGGTGCGATCGGTAAGATAGCAGGCTGTTGGATTAAGAAGTCCAAAAAGGTAAAGCTTATTCAGTACGAAAAGGCAGAAGATGGTACGATTACCATTGTTGCAGAGAACGGCACAGAATCCTCTACAGCTAAGAAACTTTCAACAGTTCAGCCGTATTGTCAGGCAAAGATCGGGGTGGGTGATAAAGTAAATTCCGTTGCAGCAGCTTCACAGTATTATCTTTGTCCGATTATCAAGTTACAGCCGGATAATCCGGAAACTGAGTATACAGAAGACGAGCTTCCGGCACTGACAATCTTCCTGAAAAAGGACACTCAGGTTGATCATGAATGGTTCCCGAAAGCACAGCGTCATGACATTACAGCCGCAAAATATTATGGAGTAGCATTAACAAATGACGCTAAAATTGTACTTGCAAAGTTTAAGAAATAAGGTGATTTTTTATGATTATCTCAGCTGCTGATTTAAAGCAGTACATAGAGACAGAAGAATCCGATCCGGTGCTTGAAGTAAAGCTTCAGGCACTGGAATCATTAATTCGTAAATACACAAATAATAACTTTCAGTTGCGTTCTATACGCTCTCAGTCTGCGGTACTGGATAATCAAATATTAACTCCTCCGCAGTATCTTAAAATTGGGGATACCATTCAGATTTCCGACAGTTTGCTGAATAACGGAGTATATACAGTCAAAGAAATTTCCGACACAGGAATAATTACTGACAGTGATCTGATTGATTGTCAGAAGAATCTAATAACAAAAGTAGAGTATCCGCCCGATGTTATAATGGGTGTGGTGAATATGCTGAAATGGGACTTGCAGAATCGTGACAAGGTGGGGATACAGTCAGAAACAATATCAAGGCATTCAGTGACATATTTTAATATGGACAGTGATAATTCGATTATGGGTTATCCAAAATCCTTATTGGGTTTCTTGAAACCGTATATAAAAGCGAGGTTTTAGCATGAAAGGGATAGGCGGTAATATTAAAGCGGATTTTCAGGTTTTCAAATCAACAACAAATGAAATCGGCGAAGCTGTAAAAGCGTGGAAAACAATTCAAAGCATAATCGGCTTTCTTGACATGTCAGGAGGAGATTCTAAATACAATACCTACAATGCTAAAATACAGGAATCAACCCATATTTTTATTTGTGATTATGTAAGTCTTGACAAGAGTATTTCTGCTGAAAAAAGCAGAGTTGTTATTAACGGCAAAATATACGATATCATGATTATTGATAATCCTATGGAGCTGAATGAACAGTTGGAAATCTATCTGAAATTTACGGGAGGACAGTAATGAGCGTTGAATTAAAGGACGATTCCATTAAGGTTAAAGCCGCTTTGAATGATGCCACTGTAAAATTTCTATATGAGTCTGCACAAGTTATACAATCTCAAGTTAAGCAAAACACTGCGGTTGATACAGGGCAATTAAAGGCATCATGGAACTTTACTGTCGATGAATCCAAAGGAGAAGCCACAATTGGTTCTCCGGTTGAAAATGCAATATGGGAAGAATTTGGCACTGGTGAATACGCATTACACGGTGATGGCAGAAAAGGAGGCTGGGTATATGTTGATGAAAAAGGAGGGCACTTTACACGAGGTAAAAAACCCCGAAGAATGTTACATAATGCTTTTGAGACAAAACGTTCCGCCATAGTCAAAGAGGCAGAACGGATTATAAAATCGGAGATGGGAAAATGACGGTAAACGGACTTAAATTTATAGCCGACAAACTTAATGCCGCTGGAATCCCATATTGTTTTGAAGAATGGACAAAGGATATTCAGTATCCTTATTTTGTCGGTTCATATACTGAATCTGAGCCTATCAATGAGGACGGGGAAAGTAATAGTACATTTCTTCTTACAGGAACAACACGGGATTCATGGCTGAGTCTTGAGCAATCAAAAGCTGAAATAAAAAATATTTTTCCGGAAGACGGATTAACGGCGATACTCGAAGATAAAACGGGTATTGCCGTTTTCTATACATCGTCAATGCCTGTTCCTACAGGAGTTGACGAACTCAAACGAATACAAATAAATTTAAAAGTAAAAGAATGGAGAGTGAAATAACATGGCAGGAATTAATGATGAAGTACTGCATTCAGGCATATCTAAAAATACACCGGGGAATATAATGTTTGGTGCCGGAACATTCCACAAGGGATTAAAATACGGCGAGCATTATGCACCGACAACTGATACGTATAAACACCCCGACAAAACCTATTACACTATATCAGGCGGTTCAAGCGGAGGAGTATCGTACACTGAAACTACTGACGAATCATTTATACAAAATAAAACATATTTTGAAAAATACACAGGTTGGAATCTGATAAGTACGGTAATAGGCGCAACAAGCGGCGGCACAAAGCTTTCCATTATACCGGAATTCAGCGATGTTGAAGTAGACGGAGCAACAGTAAAGGTAAAGGGATTAGCGGTAAAAACGGGTGAGACTGCTAAGGTTGAAGCCAATATTATTGAAGTAACGCCGGAAATACTGAAAATGATGGTTGTTGGCGCATTGAATACAGGGGGAGAGATATCTTCAAGATATACCGAGATAATTTCCAATCAAAAAATAAGCGAAGGCGATTACATAGAAAACCTTGGTTTTGTTGGAAAAACCCTTGACGGAAGAGATATTGTAGTTATATTTGAATATGCTCTTTGCACCAGCGGACTTGAAATTGAAGGTAAAAACAAAGAAGCTACAGTTATTAAGGCAACGTTTGAATGCTATGCGGATTTGACTAATAATCCTGTTACGTTGCCATATCATATTTATTATCCAAAAACGATATAAATTGACAAAATAATACATTCGTGATATAATAAAAAAGTCCTGAGTAAATCAGGACTAAAAAGTGAATCGGGTTTCTGCATAAAACGGTAGGCGGTTTAAATCTTCCCTCGGAAACGGGGGTGAGTTACAATGGATTTAATGGAGTTACTTACATTTTGTTTAGTAATTATTAACATAATTTCTTTATGTAACAATATAAAAAAGAAATAGCCGCCCCACGCCAATAAGGTAGCTATTTCATTAGTTGTCAGTTTGGAGGGATAAACCGCTTATCGCAGTCACCCTTTTCACTTTTATTATACCACAATTTCATAAAAAGTCAAGCGTTCTTTTTAGGACGCTTTTTTCATACTCAAAATTAAAAAGTGAGGTAAATAAAATGTCAGAAAAGAAATTTGAACTTAGAAAGCTTTGTGCAAAAGATATATTTGTAATGGTTAAAATTATTTCAAAAATCGGTATATCGGAATTTAAGAATTGTTTTAATACTCCATCTGTAAAAGGGAAGATAAGAGGCAACGCTGATTTTTCAGTGATAGGACTTGAAGTAATTATTGGAATGGTCGGAACAGTTTTAGAAAATCTTCCGAGGTGTGAAACAGATATTTATTCATTCCTTGCAGATTTAAGCGGAATGAAGTCCAATGAAATATCTGAGTTGGGAATGAGTGAATTCGCAGAACTGATTGAAGCGGTTTTAACAAAGGAAGAATTTAAGGATTTTTTTACGGTTGTATCAAAATACTTGGTCAAGGAGGAGAAGCGGGAGTAAATTTCTTTGATATGATTTTCTCAAGATATTCATCGCCGTTTGACTTGCTTGACGGATATATACAAACTGGTCAGTTTACGAGTTTTATATCACAGTTTATAGATATACACGAAGAAGAAAAGGTATGGGAGATATGGCTTAACAAGGCTACAGGCAAAACATGGGGAGAATTCAGAGACTTAGTAATACCGCCGGAAATTGAAACGCCGGATATTTCTGAAATGCTTGCAGAATCAAGCCGCACTTTAGCAAATTTCAATCCTTATGAGGAGGTGGAACATGGAAATATTTAAACTATTTGGTAAAATCGCTGTTGATAATTCCGAAGCTAACAGGGCGATTGATGAAACTGTGGGGAACGTAGGAAACGCTGAACCAAGAATGTCCAAAGCCCTAAAGAAAATAGGAGCGGCGGTTGTTGCCGCATTTGCTGTTGACAAAATAAAGGATTTTGGCAAGGCGTGTATAAGCGCAGGAATGGACTTTGATTCACAGATGTCAACTGTTGCGGCGATATCAGGAGCAACAGGCGAGGAATTTGAAATTTTGAGAGCCAAAGCACAAGAAATGGGTGCTACAACAGCATTTTCCGCTACTGAATCAGCACAAGCTATGGAATATATGGCAATGGCTGGTTGGAAAACCACTGATATAACAAACGGACTTGCCGGAGTAATGAATCTGGCGGCAGCTTCCGGTGAAGATTTGGCTACAACCTCTGATATTGTAACGGATGCTATGACTGCTTTCGGAATGAGTGCAGACCAGAGCACATATTTTGCGGACGTACTGGCGCAGACCGCAACAAATGCAAATACCAATGTAGGCATGATGGGAGAAACGTTTAAATATGTTGCTCCTCTTGCGGGAGCCATGGGATATAACATTGAAGATATGTCAGCGGCAATAGGACTTATGGCGAATGCAGGAATCAAGGGTTCACAGTCCGGTACGTCATTGAGAAATATTATAACAAATCTTGCTTCTCCTACTGATACAGTAGCCGGAGCTATGGACGATCTTGGTATATCATTAACAGATTCAGACGGAAAAACTAAATCATTCGGAGAAACGCTGTCCGATTTGCGAATAAGCTTTGCAGACCTTGACGAAGTCCAGAAAACCCAGTACGCTTCTGCAATTGCCGGAAAAGAAGGAATGTCGGGACTGTTAGCGTTGATTAATTCAAGCGATGAAGATTTCGATAAGCTTACAGATTCTATAAAAAATTGTACGGGCGCGTCTGAGAAAATGGCAGAAATCCGACTGGATAATCTTGAGGGCGATGTTACGCTTTTTAAATCCGCATTGGAAGGCGCACAAATCGCCATTTTAGATAAGCTTACTCCGGTTCTGCGTAATCTTGTGAAGAAGGCTACAGATTGGCTGCCAAAGATACAGAAATCTATTATAGCCGTCATTGATAAGTTGGAAGATAAATTCGGACCGTTAATAAAACGTATTAAAAATATTGCGGAAGAAAGTGACATTACTGAAAAATCAATATCGTTTCTTAAGGAAGCTTTTGAAAAAACAGTTGACGTGATATCGGAGATTGGCGATAAGTTTCTTGATTTTATAGAATGGCTTTCAAAAGGCAGCAGAAGTGCAGAAAATTTTAAAGGCGTTGTAAAAGGAGTTATTGCCGGACTTCTTGCGTTTAAAACTGTAAACGCTGTTATATCAAAAGGAAAAGAAATTGTCAGTGCATACAAGCGTACAATGGATATTTTAAAATCTTCAAATCCATTTAGTTGGGCATCAGTTGGAATTGCTGCTATAGTTGCACTGGGTGCAGCTGTTAAATCTAAGCATGATAGCATGGTTGAAAGTTTTCGTAAATTAGATGATGAAACGCAAAAGCATGTTGATAAAACCAATGAATTGATTGAGAAAAATAAGGATTTGATACAAACATTTAATGATAATAATACATCAATAAAAAATGAATATGACAGTTATAGAGATTTAGCAAGTGAGTTAGATAATCTTGTAGATGAAAACGGTCGTGTAACTGATGCCAATAAGGAAAGGGTAGATTATATTTTAGGTGAATTGAATGATGCACTAGGAACAGAATATTCGCTAACAGGTAATCAAATTGATGGTTACAAAGATTTACAGAAAGAAATTAAAGAAACAATGTTGCTGAAAGAAGCTGAAGCACTTTTGGATTCACAGCGAGAAACATACTATTCGTATAAGGGCAGTCTTGACGATGATGCGGCAGCACTTGCTGCTGACTATGCTAAGCGTGATCAACTGGAGTTAGATTTATTTAATGCCAAGGCAGCATTAGATGACGAACTTGACAGTTATAGTGGAGATCAAGGTTTGGCAGGTTTTTTCCGTAATTTATGGAACGATGATAAAGCGCAGAAAAAAGTTGATGGAATACAAAAAAAAATTGATGAATTAGATAAGAGCATAGCTAAGCACGAGAAAACTGTTGCAGAAAAAACATCGGCTATGAAAACCTACAGTGATTTAAGTGTGGCTACCGCATCTGGAAATCTTGATTCAATAGCAGGGGCGGTTGATAATTTTCATAATAACATGTTGAGAGCTGGGCGGGCAAGTCAAGACCTGCTAGATCAGCAGGTACTTGATGAAGAAAAGAAATATAAAGATATGGTAAAAGCTTCTAAAAAGGGAAATTCTCTTATTACCAAAGATATGATAGATTCACAAGGAGAACGTGTAATATATGCAAAAGAACAGGCAGCATACGGAAAGTTTTTTGCTGCTAAAACTGCCAAAGAAAAAGGCAATGCTTATGCAGGCGGACTTAAATCTAAAGAAGGGGACGTAAAACAAGCCGGTAATGATTTAGGAGATGCTGCGTCTAACAGTTTGAATTCAGTTGATGCATATTCAATAGGTACATCTAAGGGCAATGATTGGGTAAATGGAGTATTATCTACAGTATACAGTTCGGCAGATACGATAAGGAATGTATTATCTGTTTTTGCTAGAAAGATACATATGGGTTCATCGGGTTCGTATCATGGCGGTGGTGGTGGTTCTTATCCCAAAACGGCAACAGGCGGTGTCGTAACACGAGCACAGACAAGACTTGTCGGCGAAGACGGAGCAGAAGCCATAGTCCCACTAGAAAACAATACCGAATGGATTGACAAAGTTGCCGCAAAGGTTACTGATTCTATGGGCGGAGCGCCGTCCAACACAGCGATACTAAACAAGCTAAACGAGCTGATTGAAGTAATCAAGGGACAAAAGGTGTACCTTGACAGCGGTGCGCTGGTTGGAGAAATCGCCCCTGCAATGGACGGAGCATTGGGTAATATAAGCAGAATGAAAAGGAGGGGACTGCGTTAATGTATAAGGGAGTAAAATTCGGAGAAATCCATACAAGCAGCTATGGACTGGTACTTTCAAAGAAAACTATTGAAACACCGTCCCCAAAGCTTGAAACAGTTGATATTCCGGGCGCAGACGGCAGTCTTGATATGACGGAATATTTCGGTGATGTAAAATACAACAACAGGAAAATCAAACTTGAATTCAGTACTGAACTTTTAGGAAATGAACTGCTTTCAATGTATTCGGATATTCAGAATGATTTGCATGGCAAACATTTTGACAGTATTATACTGGACGATGATTCGGGTTACCGTTATATCGGCAGGATTACATCGATCAGTCTTACGGAAAGCAGAATCAGCAGAATAATAATTGAATGCGACTGCGAGCCGTATAAAGTGAGTATAACCGATAAGGTTATAACGAAAACCTTGAAATCTGTGACTTTCCCTGCCATATACGGAGACGTGGATAATGACGGTGTTATAGGCGTTAATGACGCAGTAGCAGTTCGGAGACTGATAGACGGAAGTGCCATAACCAAAGACCTAATAGCACGTGCTGATATGAATCTTGACGGCATGGTAACGGAGGAAGATTTGATACTTTTAAACCGTTATGTTTCCAGTGACGGGACGCTTTCCATACAGGAATACGCCGACCGTAATTTCGGATTTGAAAGAGAAACCGATTTTCAGATAGATTTCGGAAGAAAAGTTGTAAGGGCAAAATTTTCTGTTTCAGATAATGTGAAAAGATGGGATTTGTACATTGACGGTATTTTATACGGAAAGTATACAAATCTTACCAGTCCGGGTTCTGCTATACCAGTAGTAATAAGCGGTGTTCATGATATAAAAATTTCAACAGAAACGTCGGGAACGGTAAGTATAGCAATACCGCAGGCAAAACTGTAAGGAGGGAATAATGTATATAGTAACAATTGACGGACAATTTTTCTTTGGAACAGGAAAGTACGACCGTCCTGGGTATGAATTAATTAATCCTCAGGTTGACCTTGCGGTAAATGCTGCCGGAACGTTTACGTTTACAATGTATCCATCGCATCCGTGCTATGAATTGACAGATAATACAAAATCAATAGTACAGATAGTGAAAGACGGTGAAGCAGAGCCGCTTTTCCGAGGAAGGGTACTAAGTACGGAATTAGGATTTTACAACGAAAAAAAGGTTATATGTGAAGGAGAATTGGCGTTTCTGTGTGATACGATTCAGCAGAATTACGATTATTCCGAAGGAGAAAGCCGTAAAACAATACACGAATTACTGACGTTTTTTATTCAGCGTCACAATGAAAAAGCGGGTATAGATAATATACATTCATTTAAAATAGGGATAGTAAATGTAACAGACGGAGATAATTCCAATACAGACAACCTGATTTCAGCGGCGGACAGTACATTTCTGAATACATATGAATCAATACAGCAGAAGTTGATAGAAAGGTACGGAGGATATCTTTATATAAGGCATGAGGAGGACGGAAATTATATTGATTATTTAAGCAGTCCGTCTGTGACTTGCAGTCAGAAAATAGAATTAGGAGAAAATCTTTTAAGTTTTAAGAAAAATATAGAAGCGGACAGTCTGGTGACAGCGGTAATTCCTCTTGGTAAAGAACGTATGGACGGAGGAGAGGAGGGGAGCGGATCACGTCATAATATAGGCGGTTGGAATGCGTCCCAATCTATTACCGATTCAAAGGATATATTTCAGGCAACGGGAAAAGTAGGCGGAACTACAACATATCTGAATTGCCTGTATTCACAGTCAGCAGTAGAAAAATACGGCTGGATAGAAAAAGTACTGATTTTTGATGATGTTGTGTTGCCGGGTACGTTAGTGAGATACGGAGAATCACATTTAAAATCTATGGGTAAAGCGTTATCAATAGAGCTTACGGCGGCGGATCTATCGGGAGTAAATACGGAAATAGACAGATTTAAAATTGCGCAGTACGTACGTGTAAATTCTAAACCCCATAATTTAGAAAATGCGTTGTATGTTGTATCAAAATTATCGTTAAACTTGACCGATCCGACTGCAAATAAGATTTGTCTGGGTACTGAAACTGCAACTATTACAGGACAGATAAGTAATTCAGTCAGTACAGTTTCAAGCTCCAGTACAGGAGGCGGAGGAGGGAGTTATGATGAATCCGGTTCGGCAAGTGCGGCGCTGAAATCAGCTAAAGAATATACAGATACAAGATGCGCAGATACATTGCAGTCAGCGAAGAATTATACAGACAACAAAGCAGCAGATACATTAAATTCATCTGAAAGCTATACGGATATAAAAACTTCTGAAGTTTTACAGTTGGCAAACGATTACACTGACTCCAGATTTACCGATGAAGAAAAAGCTAAGCTTACAGGAATAGCCGAGAATGCAAACAATTATGTACACCCTGAATTTCCCACGTTAAGTTCCGGAATCTATAAAATGCAGGTTAATAACGGTCATGTATCAAGAGCGGTAAAAGCAGAAAAAGCTGATATTCTGGCTTTGGGATTTGAGGATCCTGCTGCAGCATATTTGCCGTTGACCGGAGGAACGATAAGCAATTCAAATTACGGAGAAAGCTTGAAAGTAAACAGAGGACCTACATCAAGTTCCGCGGCATTGTCAGTAATTGATTATTTAATTAACGGAAACCGAGTTGGTGTGATGGGGTTTGATTTAAATTCAAAACTGCACATACGAAACAGCAATAATTCTGAAATGGCTGAAATAGATAAAGACGGTACTGTCAGCGCAAAATATTTTAAGCAGTCTCAGTCTGGAACACTTCTTGCTGAAAACTCAACAAATGAAAACAGTCTGACGGTAACAAATGCTGAGATAGCAAAATATTCACTGCTGTATATGGCTGCAAGCTGGACTCAGCAAGAGACGGTCAATTTCTGCGATGTAATTCCGATTTCCGCTATTGTGGCAGGAGCGGTATTTACAAAGCAGGTTTATACAGGCACAAGGATTTATACTTATACGGTCACCTGTACAAGTGCAGGAGTATTCACATTAACGCAAAGTAATTCCACAGGTACAGCAGGAACGTTGAGATTAAAATTGTATGTTATTTAGACCTGCAAATAAAAGTCAAGCCCCAAGAGAGTGAATTTACAAATAATGCATAAATCTAAAAAGGATATGGCAAAAAGACCGCTTCATATAAAAAATTTTGAAGCAGTCAGCTGTGGATAAAAAGTCGGAAGTTATAGTAATTTAAGGGTCTGATTCACTTTCGCATAATAGATCCGCAGAAACTTGTTTGCAGCAGCGATCCTGTAAGAATAGTAATGCTTTCCCTCGGAACGTTTTTTGTCAATGAATTGATATACAGGTTCGTTTTCAGGCTTGTTCAAAATGAAAACTTGGGTTATCTGAAAAAGAACTTTTCTGAGGGCAGCTGAGCCACGTTTGGAAATGTGCCTTGAAGTGATGTCAAGCTGTCCCGATTGATATGGTGGAGCGTCCAGACCTGCGAATGCTGTAATTGCACGTCTGTTTCTGAATCGGCGAGTATCCCCGATCTCAGCCATGAGCTGAGGTCCGTACACCTTGCCAACACCGTACATTGCCATTACAGTTTTGTATTCCGGAAGTGAAGAAGCAATCCTATCCATCTCTTTACGAATGGAAGATACAGTTTCCAGTATGGTGTTAAGCTGCATAACGGCCTGAGTAACAAGCAATTTCACGCTGTAATTCAGCGGTAGAACAGCGATAATTGACTTTGCGAAAGTATGTATTTCTTCTGCTTTTGAATCAGAATAGTTGTATTTGTTTTTCTTACACCAGCTTTTGTATTTTGTCTTGAAAACAGATAAATACAGTCCGGCAATACAGTCTTTATGAGGAAAAGCATTCAGAAAATCCACCCACTTCTCGTGACCGTCAGACTGCCTTTCTGGTGATGTAAAGAGTTTATTAATACCCGGAAATACGGAATCGGTCAGCGAGATAAGATTGTTTTTCATCATGGTCTGAATTTTGTTGGATTGATTGTACTGCCTGTTCAGTATCTTTAATGTTTTTCGCTGTTCATCGGCAGGAACATATTCTTCAAGTTCAGTCCAGCGGTCAAGAGTATAGGAGGCAAGTTTCAAAGCGTCTTTCTTGTCCGTCTTGACCTTTCTTAAAGAGTTTCCGCCATAGTCATGAACTAAGAGAGCATTGACTACGGAAACAAATATACCGTTGTTATGGAGGAACTGTGCTATGGGTTCAAAATATGTACCGGTGCACTCCATAACAACCTTTGATTCACCCGGCAGAGTTTTTATGAGGTCTACAAGCTGCTTGAGGTCACTGTCGTTATGAATAACATCAAAGGGTGAAGCCACCACCTCTCCGAATGGTCTTAGCACTGCGACTGTGCTTTTTCCTTTGGAAACATCGATACCTACTGCGTTCATTTTTATCACTCCTGTTTGAATTTGTAATCGGAAGCCACGCTTTTTCTCATTACCTATTCAATCTGTTGGGTGACACGAACGCACCGATACGGCGGCTCAACCTGCAAAAACGAACACTGCAATGAAAGCATGGATGACTGTCTAAATTACGGGCGCTTTGTCCCAAGGAGGAAAACGTCATTCCAATCACTGCTTTCATTGTAGCTCAGAAATGAGTGCGTGTAAACCATGACTGGTGTGTCATGGTTTTACCGACTATTATTATTGTAACAGGAGGAAT
>ENA-UOJT01000463-UOJT01000463.1-human-gut-metagenome-genome-assembly--contig:-C15-NODE-463-length-29852-cov-42.459711_pt1 | contig 29852 bp, 29 predicted proteins | sample MGYA00242357_ERZ723904 | MGnify/ENA metagenome assembly ERZ723904 | reverse complement strand
AAGCAACGGACAAGACCAAGGAAATCGATGGTTATAGTAAGAGACAGCAGATTTTGGCACTGAATGCTTCGATTGAGGCAGCAAGAGCCGGAGATCAGGGCAAGGGCTTTGCGGTGGTAGCAACGGAGGTCCAGAAGCTGGCGAGAGATATGGCGACCTCCAGTGAAGCGATCAAGAAGATTCTCGGACAGTTATCTCATACGATCAACAATTTGAATCAGTAGGAAAAATATAATATAAAGACCGCATTTCTGATCGATGAAAAGGATCGGAAATGTGGTTTTTTGGCATTATTACTATCAATGTATTCAGAAAAGAAGACGATATACATAGTAAGATAACTGTGAAAACAAACGGATTTGGCATCTATTTTCAAGGAGGAGATAAGTATGACAGAGATAGGGGTAAGCAGCATCGCTGCATATGCTGCGCAGAGTGATTACAGCAAGAATACGAAAAACAAGACAATGAAGGATACGACGAGTGCTGCAGGCACGGCCGGCACTTCTGAAGCGAAACAGACGAAGGGAACGACTGGGAATTACGGCAGGACCATCGGTCAGCCGGAGTTGTCGGAGAAGGCTGCGAAATACTATGAGCAGCTGAAGAAGAAGTACGGAAATTATGATTTTATTCTGGTCAGCAGAGATCAGAAGGAGAATGCAAAAGCCAATGCTGCAAAATATGCCAACGGCTATAAGACGGTTGTTCTCATTGATGAAGACAAGATCGAACAGATGGCGACGGATGAGAAATTCCGTAAACAGTATGAGGGAATCCTGAGTGGTGCCGCTGCACAGATACAGCAGTTAAAGACTAGCCTGCAGAGTTCCGGTGCGAATGTCAAGGGCTTTGGAATGCAGGTAAATGATGGAGGAACACTGTCATTTTTCGCTGTATTGAAGAAATCCAGCGCCGAGCAGAAGGCCCGGATCGAGAAAAAAGGCGAGCAGAAGAGAGCAGAGAAAAAGGCTGCGGAGAAGAAGGCTGCAAAGAAAGAAAAAGAAGAGCAGTTAAAGGAGAAGCGGGCAGAGAGTGATGATACGGAAGAGACGGTAACCATTACCGCCAATTCCATCGAGGAGCTGCTTTCCAGGATAGATACCTACAATTTCAACACACGGAGTGACGAGGTGCAGACCCAGAGTGAACGTCAGGTGGGTCAGAACATCGATTTCAGAGGGTAAGGTGATATTGTATGGTTTCTATGGGGAAATATGGAGGAACGTTCGTGCGCTCGAACAGCCGGGGAACGACGCAGATCACCTTCGGGAGTAGGACGAACCAGAGCAGTGCAAACGGCATTTTTGGGCAGCAGAATAACACGACTGCTTCGAAAAATTCGGTCAGTGATATTAAACGGATGCTTGCCCGGGACAGCCGGAGTACGCAGACGCAGGCAGCAAACAGCCTGGGACAGAAGTCTATCGTTACCAGCACGCTGAGCTACAGTGAAGCTTTGCGCAATCAGAGGCAGCAGACGAAAAACACGACGCTGGCTCTGAAAAAACTGAAATATCAGTTTAAAAATATTTCATCCAAAATACTGCGGAGCAAGACGTCCCAGGCGGCAAAGCAGGCAGCCGGGCAGGCGCGGAGAGAAGTCCTGCGCCTGAAACGGCAGAAGCAGAGCGGCAATTATGATGATGACGAGATCGAAGCAGCAATCAACCATGCCAAAGCCATGGAGCGTGTAGCGAAGAAAAAGGCGAAACACTTAGAAGAAGAGGAACTGGCGAAGGCAGCCGGCGGAATCTGGCAGGGAGACCGGATCAGCGAAGAAGAAACGAAGGATGTGCAGGACGCAGAAGCGGAAAATGTGCAGAATGCGGAAGAAATGTCTGCGGAAAGTTCTGAGGAAGAAATGTCAAGGGATCTCTCCGCATATGAGTATGCAGGCAGTGAGGCGTATGCAGGGGATAGCTATGATATATCCGACTATATTGATCTTGGCATAGATGCATTCTATGCGCAGACAGGAGACTTTATGTCGGAAATGAGCGATTTCACCTCGGAGATGATGCAGGAAATGTCCGATAGCTTACGCGACCTGATGGAAGAGATGGGGCTGGATGGATTATCAGATAATGCGGTCTCTGTGAATAGGGAGATGGATCCCGCAGACCTCAAGATGATGAAGATCAAACACCGCAACAAAGAGATGAAAGACATCGTCAAGGCCGATGCGGAGTACCTCAAGGCAGTATTTGACCGTCTGGAGAAAATGAAGGACAATCCCGTCATTCCCTCCGGAGGCGGCGTGAGCTTATCTGCCGGATCCTCCGGGACATCTTTTTCTGCCGATGCCGCTGGAATCGGTGCTCAGGTCGCACCTGCTCCGGTAATCGATATTTCGTTATAAAGTAGTATTCTGAGGAACTTAGGGTATCCCGATTTTCATACATTAAAAGACATGAAAATCAGGATATAATTTTCCATTTATTTTAAGGAGGTAACAGAGGATGACTGCGTATGAAAATGATGTATTGATAATACCAAAGAAATACAAAAAGATGTCTGTTTCCGAATTAAATAAGGAAAAACAGAAGCTTTGGGAAAAAATAAAGAGTTCAAAATCACCGCAAAGGGAAAAAGGGAAAACGGCAATTAACTTTTATTTCTAATGCATACTTGAAGTCAAAAGGCACTGGATTCATCCGGTGTCTTAATTTTTTTGGAACCTTTTTATCCACTTGCGACTCATATATAGTGAAGCCGGCGATAAGAAGGAGGTGGTACCTTGGCAGCCATGACAAAAGAAGAGTTTGTGCAACATGTGAAGAGTGACACGCTTCCCATGTACCGACTGGCGTATTCGATTCTGCAAAACAGTGCGGATGCGGAGGACGCGGTCAGTGAGGCTATCGTGCATGCTTATGAGAAATTAGACACATTGAAAAAAGCAGACAGTTTTCGTAACTGGATCCTGCAGATTGCAGCCAACGAGGCGAAAAAAATCTATAGGCAGAACAAGCGCACCAGTCCGGTGGAATGGGAAGAGAACCTGTCTCCGGAATTCTACGATGAGCATCATGAGTTGTGGGATGCGGTGATGCAGTTGGACGGCGGGTATCGGGATGTAATCGTTCTGTTTTACTATGAGAGGTGCACAATCCCGGAGATCAGCAGAATCCTGGAATGTAGGCAGGGCACAGTGAAATCCCGTCTGCATCGGGCGAAAGAGCAGCTGCGGGCAATGTTGTAGCAGCGGAAAGGAGCAGGAGATGCAAAGCGATTTTTTAGATAGAAAATTATATAAAATGGCAGAACAGGAACAGATGGCGGTATCGGAAGATCTGGATGCGAGGGTGGATGATATTTTACAGCATATGGAGAAAAACGGCAGAGGCAGCAGACACCATTACAGCTTCCGGCGGGCGGCGATTCTGGCGGCAGCTTGTCTGGTACTGGCGTCGGCGACGGTGACGGCATCCGGAATGTATCAGGCACGGATGGAAAGCATGAATCACGAAAAACTGGAGGAGTATTTTGCCCAGTTGCAGGACGCAAATGCCTCTGCGGACTCTTACAGCAGACCGATGACAGAGAGCGAGACGGCGAGACTGGAAGAACTTAGGCAGGCATACCTGGAGCAGGGATATTTCCCGAAAAAGGAGCTTACGCTGATTGACAGCCCCGAGAAATACAAGAAAGGCGTGGCTTTTTATGCGGAGCGGAGTACCTTTTTCCTGCCGGAGAAGGAGCTTACGGATGAGCAGCTGCTGGAGCTGATCGATTTTAAGGAAAAGAGAGAGTACAGTCTGGCGAAGATCAGCGAGGAGATTGCGGAAGGTTCTTATGAGTATGTAAAGACAGAGCCGGAAAAGGATGCTGCGCAGCAGGGACGTGTAGCACAGCAGGGAACGAGTGGTACGGTTCTCGGCGCCGATACGGCAACGCAGGAATGGCAGATTGCTTATGAGGGAGACGTAAGTATCCGTTGTGCGGCAGTGGCAGAGAACGGTCTGTATGTGGGCGGTTTCACTACGGACGGACAGGCGAGAGTGGAATATCTGCCTTACGGCAGCGGAACGCCAGAGACGTTTTTTGAAGATTTTGCAGAAAACGGAGAGGTCTACAGTCTGTGCACGGCACCGGACGGCAGCATCTATGCGGGACTGAAGGGACTGGCTGTACCGGGAGCGGAGCACGGCTGGCTGCCTGTAATCTATCATATCAGCCCGGAGGGAACGCTTCTGAACAGTTTTACCGTAGGAGAGCGGGAATGGAATATCGTTGATAGTATGGCAACAGATGCCCAAGGCAGATTATATATGCGGATGCGGATGCAGGAGGACGGCAGTTATGTGCGGATCTATTCTGCGGAAGGAGAACTGATCGGAAACGTGGCGGATGACAACAGCTATGCCGTACAAGGTGCCGGAGCATTAGGACAGGGCAAGGACGGCAAAGTCTATGCGGCTGCACAGGCAGTGGGCGATGCGACAGCAGGGAATATAGCTATGACATTAGTGTCAGTAGATTCGGAAAGCCTCAGGTTTGTTCCGGTGGCTGGAGGTGAGAATGTTGTTTGCAGTGCCGATACGATCTACCCGTGGAAAATGGTGGCAGCAGGTGTGAGTGAGACGGCAGATTTTATCCTATGGGGATACAACGGCGTGGACACCTATCGCCTGGGTGAGACGGAATTCACCAGAGTGCAGGAGAACTGGGAGATGCCCTGCGGTACGGAAGGTACCTGTGCGGTCCTCGTACCGGACGGTCGCATTCTCTATATCGGCGCATCCGACGGTTTCCAGGGAACGACGGCGGACGGCGTGGAAATCAGCGGAAAAGATCCTGCGCAGACAGTGCTCTATTATGAGCCACTCGTAAAATAGAGTGACAATAAACTGGCGACACCGGGAAGCCGATGCCGCCAGTTTTATAGTTCCAGACTGTTAAGTTTCCATCTGCTCAATTGTGCATTTACAGTGGTTATGTTATAAAAAGACCAGAAATAACAGAAAGCGGTCGCTTGGGTGAAAAAAGTAGATTCAGGGGTGAAATTTTGTTATGCTGTTTGTAACAAACGGAGTATAAAAGTCGTCAATATAGATAGAAGGGAAACAAAGGAGGGGCTTATGAAGAAGATTAACGTAAAAGCAACCATTTTTCTCAGTGCAATCGTATTGGTGGTAGTGGTACTTCTGCTGAATCTCATCGAATTCCGCAAAACGGTGGATTTCACGGTGCCGGGGATACAGATGCCGAAGGAGAACGCTTTCGGAAAGCAGGAAGAGGTACAGGTGAGCGTCAACGGAACCTATTATTACCGGGTACTGCCCTGGATCCACGGCAGCACTTTCCATGGGCAGATATCTTTCGTTGGAGAGGGAGAGGAACCGCAGAATTATTTCTTTACCTATGGAGCAAGCAGAGGATTTCTGAAGGAGGGAAGAGGGGCTGGCTGGATCGGAACCCCGGATGCCCAGACCACCGTAGCGATTTATCAGGCGGTACAGAATGTGGAAAAAGGGATGATATCCGTAGAGAATCCCGCCAGCTATGTTTTATATCCGGCGGCAACACCGGAAGAAGCCTATGCCATAGCGGATATATGGTATCCGGGAATGCTGGAGAATGAAGCAAAGACAGCATTCTGCGCGGCTTTTTTGCCGGAGGAGTGCCCGCAGAAGATCGGTTGCAGCTTCTGCACGGAGGATTACGATTATGTGGAAGATGTCGATACCGTAGAGCAGCTGTGGCAGGAATTTATACAGCTTTCCGGAAAAGTGACGTCAGATCCGATCCCGCCGGAAGAGATGGTGGAAGGTGTGGGATATTTTCAGTTTGTCTATGCAGACGGTGAGACAAGGACCTTTCGCTACGCGTCGGAAGAACAGGGATTATGGATAGGTGAGGACGAACGCTGCCTGGTGGACGGCCAGGCTTTCTATGACTGGCAGGAGCGTCTGATGGAAGCGTTGCAGAAGTAAGCACGGGAAAGAGAGGGGCGGAAATGAACGGTAAAAAGAAAAGGCATGTTATTTTGATCGTGTTGGCAGTGGTGGCGCTGGCGGCAGGGATTCTGGGCGGACGTGAGTTATGGCTGTATGAGCATCCGGAGATACAGATCAGATTCAGCCATGATCGTAGTGAAGATCTCTACCGGTCCTATCCCATATGCTCCATTCGCAGCAGATCCCACATCGGACAGGGGTATGCGAAGCAGTATGGTGAGGAACTGCGGCAGTATTGGGAAGCAACCAATGAGGTTTTTGTGTGGATCAGTGAACAGTATCAGAAACCGTTATATGTCACTTCGGATGTGACCATAGGAGATGGAAAGACAGTGATCTCGTTCCGGGGGACCGGCACTTCCATGACTACCGGGGAGACAGAGGAAATCCATAGAGACTGCGTGCTGGATTTTGAAATGCATGCGGAGGTATTGCGCTCGGAAGAAGAGCCGGAGCTGACAGTAAGTGACTGGAATCCGGAAGAAGAGGGACAACAGAATCAGGCAGAAACGATTTATGACCCTGAGGCGGGTGTGACTGTGACCCTGCGGGATATTTCCAATATAGGCGCCAGTATTGTCATCCGGCGGGAGGATGAGGATGCCGGGACAGAGGTGACCTATGGAGATGCCTATATTCTACAGCGCAGGATCGAAGGAGAATGGCAGGATGCGGAGACGATCATAGACGATTACGGATTTACGATGATAGGTCATACGGTGGGCTGCGGGGAGGAAGTCTCAAACTTTTACAAATGGGACTGGCTTTACGGAGTATTGGAGCCGGGAGAGTACCGGATGGTGTACGATGTCTTCCGGAAAACAGAGGGCGCGGGGAGTGCTCAGAAATACCGGGAGTACATCCCTTTTCAACTTTAAAGGAATCAGATTTCTTACTTGACAGATGGGTCGGTAGAATGTAGACTATAATTACAAAGAGTCTATAAAACATCGACTATGCCTTGCCGGGGGGCAGGACAGGAGGGGCTTATGGGTGAGAATATCTACAGAATATTTGACGGTGTATGGAACTTAAGTCTGGTGGGAGGATACTGCGTGCTGCTGGTGCTCCTCGCCAGACTTTTGTTGCAAAAAGCACCAAAATGGTGCTCCTATCTGTTATGGGGAATCGTGTTTGTGCGGTTGTGCTGTCCGATACTACCGGAGACAGGAATCAGTCTGATTCCGGACAAATTGCTGTCTGTGGGGACAGAGATGACGTCCGGGCAGCAGACAGTCAGTCCGGGCAGTCATGGTTATGCAGAGGCCAACGATACGCAGGACATCGGAGATGTCCTGCGGCGGGAGTACGATGCAGAGGAAGTACCGGACAGCCAGACAGCAGAAAAAACGATGGCTGTGGGAAATGACAATACTGTCATGAACGCTGACGGCACGCAGGATTTTTCCCTGGGAACTGCGAGAACAGAAAGTGGAGCTACGGTTGCAGGGGTGGCAGCCAGTGGAACAGATGCAGTGATTTCGGGAACATCTGCCGGAACAGGTACTGACGCCCGCGCATGGACATACCCGGTGTGGTTCCGTGTATTATCCATGGTATGGTTGGCAGGAATGCTTGGCTTCCTGGGATATCATGCTTATTCTTATCTGCGCATGCGTCATCGGATTCGTAGATCTGACAATAGTGTCAGACAGGTGAAACCGGGGATCTGCGAGATCGATGGAGGACATCTGTCCTTCGTCATGGGGCTGGTCCATCCGGTAATCTATCTCTCTTCGGGTCTGGATCCGGAGAGCAGAAAAGTTGTTCTGTGCCATGAGCGGGTGCACTTACAGCGAAGAGATTATCTGTGGAAACCGCTAGCGTTAGTAATCTGCTGTGTCCACTGGTTCAATCCGCTGGTGTGGCTGGCATTTTATCTGATGAATATGGACTGCGAGATGTCCTGTGATGAAAAAGTGGTGAAGCTCCTCGGGGAGGAGAGCAAGAAAATCTATTCCTATACCCTGCTGGAAGAGGCTTCCGGCGGGGAATGGAAACGCTATCGGGGCGGTTCTATCTGCGCACTGCTTTCTTTTGGAGAAGATCATGTGAAGAATCGTATCCGGCACGTGCTGGACTACCGCAAGCCGCCATTCTGGGTCATGATCGGCGCGGCAGCAGTGATCGTGGTACTGGTGGTGTGCCTGTGTAGCAATCCCGGCGGAAGTGGGAACGGGGCAGGTACGGTGGATCGTGCAGATACAGACAACAGCGCAGGGGTAGCAACGGATGTAGACAGCAATGCGGAGACGAGTGGAAATATTGCGCAGTTTCCGGACAGCATCACAACACCGGAAGATTTTGCAAAGGTAACGATTCATAGCAGAGAAGATTTTGCCGCTGTTTTTGATGTGGAAGCAATCGAAGAAAAGCATTCCTTTGCAGCGGATCAAGTGGCTTATGACCTGCTGGTTCGTGAAAACAATACGAATGCTGCGTATGCGATATTCAAAGCATTGATGGAAGAATCTGCATCCGAGACTTATAGAAAATATACAGATCCGGTAACGGCAGCGGTGTCACTGCTGCATCTGGGTGATGGAAGCGGAGCCGTGACCGAGACGCTGTATCCGGCAGGACGGCAATATCCTTATTATCGGGAGGACTCTGACCGGCCGGGAGAAGGCTCTGTGGTGAATGTACATTATACTTTTGCAGATGGATCTTCCGTAGATGTACCCATGGTCATGGCGGAGGAGATGACGCAGCTGTGGCTTTTGTCCTTTGGAGATCCTGGCAGTGCGGAGGATTTGCAATATGGTCCGCTTACCGGTGATATCTGTACCAGAAGGGTCTATGGGGAGTACGAACTTCGACAACCGGACCGAGCGGTCTATTGGGGCTGGATGGACTGGTATCCTGTGGATGCCGGCAGTTATTCGGCCTATTACCCACATGTACAGATTTCAAATTACGGGATCTATACTATGAGTGAATCAGGGGGAACTTCCGGCAGTGTGTTTCGCTGCATTCAAGCGGAACGCATCATGGCAACGGGCTGGTATGACGTTACCTGTGAGCGGGGCGCATATGACACATCGGATGCCTATACACAGCTGCAAAAAGATCTGCCGGATGTGACGGAATGGAGCGGCGGCAAGGTCTATTATCTGACAGATCCCGATGAGGCGCATCTTATGACGGATGAGTGGATGCCGAGGGTACTTCGGGAGTTTGACATGAGTACCCATACTGTCACCGATACGGTTCTGCCGGTGAATTTGCAGCTCAACAGCGGCACGACGCTTCATGTTCATGACGGATATTATGACATTTACAATAGTAATCCATCCATAAGTATGCGGTTTGCACTTAGCGGGGCGGATAGCCAGCACATCGAAAGAGCAGACATTCTGGCCTATCCGGGTGTGGTATTTGATGTATCGGAGCGGACAGAAACTGAGACATCGGCGCAGCTGGATCTGGATGGCGATGGTGTGCCGGAGAAGATTTCTCTGCATCCTGCGGAGCCGGTAACGGGGTATTCTCTGGAGCAATATACGATATATCTGAATCTGGGACTTAGTCAAATGAATTGCTATGACCTGCAGGATGCAGTGTTGGAGATAGACGGACAGACGGCTGAGATTCCGGACAGCACGGGAAATATGAGCAATTCGATCTTCGCTTTCAGCCCGGACGGAGAACAGCTCCTGATCGCATTGTATGATGACGGCGAAAGCGCAGATCCACTGACCCGAATCTATCACTATGAAGACGGAAAACCGGTGGAAACAGACCGGCTCGCACAGGATCTGCGAAAGGCATGGATACAGGATGGACAGATGGTTATCACCGAACCATATTTTGCGGTGCAGAATGATTATATCCAGAAAATCTATCAGGTAACATCGAACGGAAGACTTCGGGAAGTGCCACAGGAGGAATATGTATTAAGTGCCTGGGAGGAAGTGGAGCTGCGGCAGGATATAACGCTCTACCGTACACCGGACGGGGATGAGACCTTTGTGCTGCCCAAAGGAAGCAAGGTACGCATGACGAAGCTGGATGCAACACAGGACTGGATCTGCATCGAGATTACGGATGGTGTGAAGGGGTGGTTTCGGTTACGGGATGGAACGGATTACAGTGACTATTTCAGCGGTTTATATTTTGCAGGGTAAAGTGTGAAAAGGAGATACAGATCATGCATTGGAGTAAAAAGAACAAAGGAATCGTAATTTTTCTGATCGTTATAGTTGCTGTAGTCCTGCTGTGTCTCGGAGATTACGGATTGCGATATTATGATACTCCGAAAGAGGAAACATATGATTATGTTGGCAGTGGCATGTTAGTCGGTTTGGTAAATCCGCAATTTTATCAACAGGTTCCGGTAGAGATTCATGCGAAAAAGGCACATTTTATCTGGAAAAATCAGGAGGATTATATTCAGGGAAATGTATGGCTGGATGGAGAAAAGATTTTTGGTGATGAGGAAATGGGATTTACGACACTTTTCGTAAAAGCGGAACCATCGTATTCCTGCATCACAACTACCGATGGAGATACATCCGGTAATATGTTCCTTATCTCAAAAGATCTAAAAAACGTATTATGTGGAGTAAGAATAGAAGAGGAAGAGTTCCTGCTGGTAGTACCGGCTGAGGATAAAGCAACTGCAGATGGCATGATCGACAATGCAGCAAAACAATCACAGGCATTTTCCTGGTGGCTGTTGGAAGTATACAAGGATATCATAAAGGATACTGTGAAATGAGATAAATAATGAAAAATGGGGAGGTTGTGCTTATGATGCAGCAGTTAAGTTTCAGTCCGGTGGAAAACATATTGACAGTCCTGTTCGCAGCGGCAATTCTGGGATATCTTCTGTACCTCCTGGTGCGGAGCTTACGGAACAGGCAACGGGGATATCATACGGTGAATCGCGCAAAAGTCTTCAGCAAGAGACAGGCTACCGCTGTGAATCAGCCGGTATATCTGGCAAACGGCACGGTAAATTCCGGAGTAACCGAGGCGGAAAACGTCAAGACTGTCATTTTTGAAAATCTGGAAAAAGAGGGCGAACAGATCACCTTGGAAGTTTCCGACAGAATCTACGGAGAATTGCAGGAAGGCGATTGCGCAAGCCTAAGCTGCCGGGACGGAAAATTAGTGAGCTTCGGAGCGTTACAGAACAGGGATGACAGAGAGCGGAGCTTCCGCGGATAGGGAAGCAGAGAACATAGGAGGGACTTTATGGTGGAAGGTATCTATCGTTTGTTTGACAGTATATGGCGTCTCAGTCTGGTGGGAAGCTATTGTATTTTGTTGGTGATACTGGCCAGATTTTTACTGAAAAAAGCCCCGAAATGGTGTTCCTATCTGCTGTGGGGAATCGTATTTGTGCGGTTATGTTGTCCGGTGCTGCCGGGGACCAGGATCAGTCTGATCCCGGAGCGTCTGTTGACCGTAGGGACGGCGACAACCTCTGCACAGTTGGCTGCCGGGAACAGTGCCGGATCAGTTGACAATGAGGGAGTTTATAATGGCAGCCTCATTGGAGACAATACTGTGGATGCAGTGCTGTCCGGGGCGGATAACACGGAAAATCTGAATGGCGGGACTTTAGGAGCAGCCGGAAATGGGGAAGGTTCTGCACCTGTGCCGGGACAGGATGGAAACGTAGAAGGCATGAATGAAATTGGAGATGACGGTGTCGGCGGAATTCAGGCACCGGGTAATGTTACGAATGCCTTGGATGATGGTTACCCGGTGGATAACCGGGATAATGCGGACGATTCTTTGCAAAGGATCGGTGCAACAATGGGAAAAACATGGTTTCGTGTCCTGTTGATCGCATGGTTACTTGGAATGGCAGGATTTATGGGGTATCATACTTTTTCCTACCTGCGTATGCGTCACCGTATCCGCAGACCTGACAGCGGTGTCAGACAGGTGGAACCGGGAATCTGCGAGATTGACGGAGGACACCTGTCCTTCGTCATGGGGCTGATCCATCCGGTGATCTATCTCTCTTCGGGGCTGGATCCGGAGAGCAGAAAAGTCGTGTTGTGCCACGAGAGAGTGCATCTGCAGCGCAGGGATTACCTTTTCAAACCGGCAGCGCTGCTGATCTGCTGTGTGCATTGGTTTAACCCGTTGGTGTGGCTGGCATTTTATCTGATGAATATGGACTGTGAGATGTCCTGCGATGAAAAAGTTGTGAAGCTTCTCGGCGAGGAGAGCAAGAAGATCTATTCCTATACATTGCTGGAAGAAGCTTCCGGCGGAGAGTGGAAGCGTTATCGGGGCGGTTCCATCTGCGCACTGCTTTCTTTTGGCGAAGACCATGTGAAGAATCGTATTCGTCATGTACTGGATTATCGCAAGCCGCCGTTCTGGGTCATGATCGGCGCGGCAGCAGTGATCGTGGTACTGGTGGTGTGCCTGTGCAGCAACCCCGGAGGAAATGGGAACGGGGCAGATACAGCAAATGTGTCTGACGTTTCCGATGCGACAGAAGAAGTGACGACCGGAGAATTCACAGAGGACGGTTCAGACGATGAAGGCAGGAAACCCGAATGGCTGGCGGCATTGGAACAGGGGATTCATAGCAGAGAAGAATTCAGTGCGTTGTTTGATGTGGATACCTTGGAGGATACCCGGTCTTTTGCCGGACAGGACGGCATTCAATATCTGGAATACAACGGCGTTGCGGCGAGAAAACTGCACAGACAGATCCTGGATGGGGATACCGCAGCCCACGAGACTTATAAGGATCCGGTAAAAGCGGCGGAAGCACTGCTGCATCTGGAGGGTGGCAGCGGAGAAATGACGGAACTGCTCTATGAAGCGGAAAGGCAGTATTTATTTTTCCAAAAAGATTCCACAAGACCCGGCGAAGGCTCTGTGGCAAACGTACATTATATTTTCGCTGACGGATCCGATATTGATATTCCCATGGTATTCGCCGAGGAGAGCAGTCAGATCTGGATGCTGTCACTGGGAGATATCGACAGTAAAGGACGGCATTCTTACGGTCCGTTGGATGGAGAGAATCAGGCAAGAATCGTCTATGCGGAATATGGACCGCAGGATGTGGAAGAGGATCCTTTGGCGGGAGCCCATCCCGGGGATTATACGCAGGTACCTCAGGGATCTTTTAGAGATCAATATGCTACTTATCAGGTGTCCAGTTACGGCATCTATGTGGCAACCGGGAGTGATGCCGGACTGGATTGTGTCGTACCGGGGTATATTGCGCCGGGATATGCAGCATCCCACTGGTCATGCGTATATCAGGATCGGAGACTCTTCAATACTTCGGATCAGTGTGACTATTTAGATTGTTACCGGGATGAGATAGAGAGCGTGCGCTTGTACTACCTGGCATCCTCTGACTATCAGGATGGCGACTTGGACATCTGGATCGACACGATCCGGGAATATGATACTTCGGGACAGACCGGAGAAAACGGGGTCACGGACTGGAAGCTGCCGTCGGAGGCGCAGGATTTCGACAAGGCTTCGTTTCGTGCAGAGGACGGTTACTGGATCTTCGAAAATAGTGATGGCAGCGAACAGCTGAAGCTGCCGATCCTGTCTGTAAGGCCGGTATGGAACGGGAAAACAGCAGCGGAACTGACCGCAGAGGAGACAGATGCCTATGCAGCCGCACAGAGGCAGGAAATCCTGACAAAAGTAGGAGTTGTCTATGATGTGTCCGAGCGTGCGGCACAGGAGACCTATGCGCTGCTTGATTTGGACGGAGACGGAACCGCAGACCGGATCACGCTTCGTTCCAGGATGGCGCAGGCACTGAATACGCCGGATCATTCTCCGCTGGATCAGTATGTTTTTACGGTCAACACGACGAGTGGCGAGATGCGGACGGCACAGAATCTGGGGAACAGCATCTATGCCTTCAGCCCGGACGGCAGACAGATATTGTTAGCCCTTACCAGAAAAGATGAGCAGGGGCAGTACGAGAGCTTTCTGTTCCGGTACCGGAACGGCGAATTACAGGAAGTGGGAAGCTTCGCACAGGATATTCGTAAAATCTGGGTGCAAAACGGACAGATCACTACCGGCCGGAACAGTGATGATATCATATTTGCAGAACCCAATATGACCGGTGCAAACACAATTCTAGATTCCAGAAATTCAGATGGAACACCATCAGGGGCATATGTAGAAACATTGCAGGAGAAAATTTCGGCAGATATGGTTGCCGGGAAATTACCATTTGTAGTTACCTCCGTCATTAGGGAAAATCCACTGAGATTGGAGGTGGAACTGACCGAGATGACAGACGAGAATATAAAGATCATTCGATCCTATGAAACAAATGGCAGTGCCATAACATTTGCACAAAGCAGTGGCAATGTACAAGAGCTGCAGCATAATAATGATTCGCAAAGTCAAATAGCACCCCAGATTTCAAAAGAAGATGAAAACGATTGATTAACAGAAAGAGTTGACAGAGAAGAATAATGATGTTCAGGCGGTAATTATCAGCGGAAATCGAATAGATCATCGTTGAATTACCGCTTCAAATTTTATGCAAAGGTATCTGGACGGTAAATAGAAATAAGCTACATCGGAATTGTTTATTTTAATATGAAATTATTGGAAACAGTTAATGAAAGTGCAACAAAAATATGATATTTTAAATTCGTAATATAAAAAGAGTTACGGATTTAAAGTAAGAAATGCGTGAGAATTTTAAGCAGTAAGGGAGATTATCATGAAAAAACAATACAGATTAGCAACATTTGCACTGTCCGCCTGCCTGTTAATGGCATGTGGCGCCCGGGAGACCAATGCACCGGAGAACAACGAAGCGGAGAAACAAACCGAAAATATTTCCAATATAGACACTAAAATAGATGAGGCAGAGACCTCCGGAGCTCTCACAGAGTCCGAATCCCGGGAAACACCCATTGCACCGAAAGAGATCCTCATAGATTTCACTGGAATCTCGGAATTTCACCCGGAAGGAACTGCGGCGCAGCCCTATTCCCTGGAAATCCTTTCCGAGACGTATAACAATATTACTTTTGCAGACGAATGGTACAATGCATCGGAAGACATTTCCCTTCCCATGATCGGAGAAAACTGGGACTGCTTCTATGATGAAAATTATACCTATCAGTGGGAGTATACCTATCAGTGGGAGGATGGAAAACTCAGCATTTTCGATGGTGAGAACTGCCTGTATGTACTGGAATATCCGACAGACAAATGGTACGTCAACGGTAATAATGCCTGCCTTGAGAACGGAATTTTTTACGGGGCTTCAGTAATGAACGGTTATGCGCAGCCGGACAGCTGCTTTATGTTTGCCTATGATCTGGAAAATGAGAAAATGCTGTGGCGAAGTGCAGACCAGACTTATAACAGCATGAATTTTCTCGTGAAAGGGGACGTGATCTTCTGCGGCTATGGCTTTACCGCAGAGGACGATTATCTCTATCAGCTGGATAAAAATACCGGAGAGGTGATCGACCGCCTGCCTCTGAAAAAGATGCCGGACCTCATGGCAGAGAAGGATGACCGGTTGTATGTGCACACCTATAGTTATGATTATGTGATTGAGATAGGGAATCATACTGAAATAAATCAAATTTATTTAAACGCGGTCGAAGAACTGGAAAATACGGGATATTTGCCAAACGGAGATTATTGTTATGTTGATAATGGTACTGGTTTTGAAAAACAAAAAGAGCTGGCATATCCCAATGAATTCGTGATATATGACATAAATGATGATGGTATAGATGAACTATTGATAGGAATTGAAGGAACGTGCAATTCGGACAGTGCACAATATATTTACCGATTTTCCGAGAAAAAAGAAGAGTTTGAATTATTATTTGATTACTATTATGGATGTAGATTTTATGAAAATGGATTGATATATGCTCCGGCATCACATTCGGGATATACATATAATGATGACTTTTGGCCGTATGAAGTATATCGGTATAATGAAATGGAAAATATGTACGAATGTATTGCCAGTGTTGAAGAGTTAGATTTAAACGCATGCCCGGAATACAAGGATAATTTTCCGTTTAAAGATGATAAAGATGGTGATAAAAAAATATACTTTGTGCGATTTTATGAAGACTCTCTTCGTTTAGATGAAGGAGAGTATAATGATTGGAAAGAAAAGCTATTTGAGAGTGATTTATTTGAGCTTAATTGGCATACTTTAAGTTAAAGTAATGATTGGGTAAAATAGCATTACCAAAAACCGTGCAATGCACAAAAATAAGGAGCGACGCTGCGGAAATTAAGAAAGATTCCTATCTTGAACAGTCAAAGATACTAAAAGATAATGGGATAATGATTAATACGGCGCCGAACAAAATTAATATCCATAAATAGTGAACTGCCTGATGATATATGCAGATAGTTTAGTAATCGTGAGTTGAAAAGAATCGTGTGGACACAGAACCTATGTTATACTGTGTCTATGAAAATCTATAATAGCTGTAAGACAAGGTATCGGAGGTTAGTCAATGGAATTTCAACTGCTGGCAGATAGCATTATACAGATAAATGATAAAGCAAGTTCGGCGGCGAAAAGCGCCGTGAATCAGCTTATGACGTTGAGAAATTGGGTAATTGGATATTATATAGTCGAATATGAACAAGAGGGTAGCGACAGAGCCGAATATGGTTCACATCTTTTGAAAAATTTGGAAAATCAAATTAATCAAAAAGGAATGAACGCAACTCTTTTTAAGGCTTGTAGACAATTTTATAAAGTATATCCTCAAATTGGTTCGACAGTGTCGAGCAAATTTGAATTACTAGATTTTGGAAAAAGTTCGACAGCGTCGAACCAATTTGTTACAGATCCAGATGTTTTGGTCAATAATTTATCGTTTTCACATATACGTGAGATTATGGGACTGACAGATGCTTTTGAAAGATTTTTTTACGAAACAGAATGCATGAAGTGCAACTGGAATGTGAGAGAACTTCGTAGACAGATAAAGACAAATCTTTATGTAAGGGCTGGCATAAGTAAAAAACCGGAACTATTATTAAAAAAGTCTGAAAGCAATGGAAATGGAACAATGCTTTCGATAAAAGATCCATTTACATTTGAATTTTTAGGGCTGGCTGCGAAAGATGCAGTGTCTGAATCGGATTTGGAACAAGCACTTATGGATCATTTGCAGGAGTTTATGCTTGAACTTGGTGAAGGATTTTGTTTTGAAGCTAGGCAAAAGCGAATTGTAATAGATGATAAGTATTATTTTATTGATCTTGTTTTTTATAATCGTATTTTACATTGTAATGTCATTATTGAACTTAAAAATGATGAGTTTAAGCATGAAGATTTAGGACAGCTCAATGCTTATGTAGGTTATTATAAGAAAAATGAAATGAATGAAGGTGATAATCCGCCTGTAGGAATACTTCTTTGCACAGATAAAGGGTCGCAAATGGTAGAATATGCATTATCAGGTATGGATAATCAATTATTTGTTTCAACTTACATGCTGCATTTGCCAGATAAGAAGAAATTAGAAGAATTTATGCTTAAAGAGATAGAAGAAATGGGAATGTAAAGATGAGAACTTTAGCCAAAACATGTTAGGGTGCTTTTTCATATATTGAGAAAGAGATGATAGCAGCACAATAATTGAAAATATCAAAATAATTAGCATCAGTTAATGAAATTATGATAAAAATATGGTGTTTTAAATTTGTAACATAAAAAGAGTTACAAATTTAAAATATCGTTTGTGTGAATGCTTGTGGGAGGAGAATTCAGGTAAGGAAAATGAACGAAAAGATGACAAAAAAGCAGAAAGTAGTATTTGCGGTTGTGGCAGCAGTGATTGTGCTGGGGATAATTATGTCTTACATATTTTTGATGAAAAATCAGCATATAGACAGTACACCTGAAGAAAAAAAGATGCCTGCCATGAGTGATACAGAAGACTATGAAGTACGTGAAAGTGATGAAAGCATTCAAAGCAGCGAAACAGAAGATTATTATATGACATCTACAGGAGTAACAGCAGAGGAGCAATTTGCTGAAGAGATTAAAAATGATATTTTAAAGCATGATTGGGATGCGTTATCTGAGAAGATTTCATATCCTATTGTAATAAATGGAACTACGGTTACTAATCGTGAAGATTTTTTAAAACTAGATATTGATGGAAAGCTGAATCAAGAATTTGTAGAGGCTATTCGTGCTGAAACATGCCGAAAAATGTTTTGTAATTGGCAAGGGGTGATGATGGGGGATGGACAAATCTGGTTTGACAATGTTTATAAAGGAACAGGACCTTGGAAACTATCAATTATCGGAATTAATAATATGCTCGAGACAGAATCGGAAGATCTGAATGCGGAAGAAACGATAGAGCCAGATCCGGAAATAGCAGATGGCAGTGTGGACGAATTATCCATGGATGAGATCAAGGAATTGCTTTTTGGTGAGTGGAAAGTTACAAAATTGCTTGGCTTTACACACGTACAAAACGATTATACGAATTATCCGGAAGGACATGATATCATAGGCAATCATATTGTGATAAATGAAGATGTATTTTCCAGTGAAGGGCTTGAAAAATATGAACGTTATCAATGCGAGATTTTAGAACCTTCTTATGAGGTATCTCCGATAAAAGAGCGTAATTTAATCTATTATGTAAAGGAAGCTATAAAAGACGATCCGGAACTATATGATTGGATTCTGAATTATGATGAATTTCAGAATTTGGAAATAAGAGGCACGAGAGATGGAATAAAGGGGAAGTCTCCGGCAGTAGACATAATGCTTTCCAGCGATAAGCAGTTTGTTATTCTTACGATGGATTGTGCTTTTTACCTGTTGGAAAAAGAATGATATTGCGATGACGTGCGAGGGGATTACGAATGAAAACTTTTAAAACAATAGCATTATTGCTTGTAGGTACAGTATCATCTTTGCTGTTAATGGGATGTGGAGAAATAGACACCGGGACGAAAACATCTGCGTGGGAGAAAGAGACTGCTACAATTGTGCTGGAAGAACCTAAAACGGAGATTATACTTGGAGATATCGGGGGAGCGTCGACATTACAGGAAGCAATAGCAGATTTTAATAGTAAAAATGACAGAATAACAATCACAATACATGATTATTACGAAGAAAATATAAGCGACGGAATTAGTCGTTTGTATGATGATATTTTGACAGGAAAAGGACCTGATATCATTAGTTTTTCGACAGATGAGATGGATGTGGAAGTGCTTAGAGAAAAGGGCGCAATAGAGAATCTTATTCCCTATCTGGAGAAAAGTGATGTGATTGGGGAAGAGGACATCGTTGATTCCGCGTATCAGGTTTTGACAGCAGATGGTGGCTTGTATATGTTGCCAACGAATTTTGTGTTATATACATTGATAACAAAAGAAAAATGGTGCAGTAACAAAGAAAATTTTACCTTCGAGGAAGCCTTGCGGGCCGTTCGGGAATGTGAAGAGGATCCTATGATTTCACGGGATTTATTTTTACAGGAAGGGGCAATCTGCGGAGGATATTCCGGGGAAACGGAAGATAACAGATTGGAACAATATATAAAAATTGCAGAACAATTACCGCAACAGGCGATGTTTCAAACGAATGACCTTTTGATGCGGGAAGGAAAAATTCCATTCAATCTTGAGTGCATAGGTGACATGCAACAATATTTATATAAAAAATCCGTATGGGGTGAGGATGCAGTCTATACAGGATTTCCGGGAGCAGAGGGAAAGGGAAGAATATTTATTTTTGACAACTGTTTCGCCATTAACAGTCAAAGCACGCACAAAGAAGAAGCATGGAAGTTTGTGGAAAGCTATTTTACTGAGGAAGGACAGAAAACGATTGCTCCCAATTGGAATTTCTCAATATTGCAAGATGTGCTGGATCAACAGCTTAGTGATAGCAGAAAGCAGGAATATTATCAGACATCGGATGGAAAAAGAGAGAAACTTCCTATTCTGACATACGAAATTGGCAGTACCTATGAAAATGTTTATGCGGCACAAGATGAGGATATACAGGATGTAAGGGAGATGATAAATAATACGAAGGTAATGCAGCGCAGTGACCTTCCTTTAATAGGGATTACGCAGGCAGAGGCTTTGTATTATTTTAACGGAGAAAAAAGTATAGAAGAAACAGCAGCGGCTATAAGGAATAAAATTGATGAAATGCCGAATGCAAAAAATGCACAGCCAGATATGGATGTCATTATCAATATAGGGGATTTTTCAGTTTCCTTATATGAAGGTGAGCAGGAAATATTGGGGAAGCTGGATGAGATGGGGCTGTTGTATGAAAAGGTTGAGGATTCGGATAACAAAAAATATAATTATTATTATAACGTAGGTGATGGGGAAGTTCAATTTATACAAGTTTATTTTCTTGAAAAAGAATGTGTCAGAATAAGAATCAGCAGTAATGAAACATTTGCACATACCTCGAGAGGCATATATTCCGGAAATACTTATTCTCAAATGGTCGAACAATATGGAGATTCTTATGAAAAACATACTTATATAGGCAAAGAGAGATATACCATTTATCGTTATGCTTTAGGAGAATGTTTCCATGAATTCGGCATACCGGGGGAAGCGACCGGTGAAATCTATAATGTTGATGTTTATGTTTCCGGTCAGATGCCTATCTATGATTATGGAGAAGAGATTGTAGAGGATTAGAAATTTTTTGAAAATATGTAAGGCGATGAGACGGAGTATATGGAATGGCTGAATGCAAACGAAGGTAATGCTGAAGAACTGGAGATTCCGTATTTTTCATTTACGGAAGAAAATATTGTGAGAGAAGAAAATAGAAAATAATTGGGGGAGGAACAAAAAAATGACCAACAAGCAGAAAATAGTATTTACGGTTGTGGCAGTAGTGATTGTGCTGGGGATAATTTTGTCTTACGTATGCTATCATTTTATTTATGGGACAAGAATCACTTCCCGGGAGGGAGAAGCATACCACAAATTAGAGGGAAAGGGAGTATACAGTCCGTTAGCGGTGTTCCCTTCCGCAGATATGGACACCGTTTCACAGGATTTTTATTATCAGACCCGTGATGAAATCTTTGCAGCAACCTGCCAGATCTATTTGGAAAATCAATATACCAGGGAACAGTATGAGGCAGAAACAGAGCGTCTGCGGAATTTGGAATTTTCTTATCAGGATCAGACGAATATGCTCTATCAGGATGAAGAAAATTATTGCAGCGTTGCATATGTGGCAATGGCAAATTGGACCGACCGATATGAATATGCCATCATGTTAGACGACAGTAATACCATTATTTATGTTTATCTACAGAACATGGATGCAAAGGACATACATATGCAGTCTGACTACCTTCCGAAATATTTTCAGGATAATAATGCCGGAAAGCATCAGGATACAGACCCTATGACCTCGGATTACAGAAGTTTCTATGCGTTCCGGATAGGAGATCATTATATAGACTGCATGGATTTGGCGGATCAGATTGAAATCGCCGATACCGAGCCGGAGATTCAGGCAGAGGATGTAGCATAGGAAGTTGAATCTAATTAATTTCTACAAAATAATGGGGAGTAGCTAACAGATTGCTGTGCGTAATATTTGACAGTATGTTATTCGTTATAGGATAACGGAGTAATAGGCATACTATATAATATCTCTGTCGGATCCGTGACAGAGATATTTTTCAATAGTGTAAATAAAATTTGACAAAGTAGATATAAATGTTTAATAATATTTACATAAGGAGATGGGATTATGCCGAAAAAAACAATAGTGTTGTTGCCTGAAACAGAAAAAATACTTGAGCAAATGGGACTACAGATAAAGTATGCAAGGCTGCGCAGAAAATTGACGTCGGAATTGGTTGCGGAAAGAGCAGGAATCAGCAGAGCTACTTTAGTATCCATAGAAAAAGGCTCACCTTCTGTGGCAATGGGGTGCTATGCGGCTGTGCTTCATGCATTGAATTATATGGATAAGGATTTACTGCTTGTTGCTAAAGATGATGAATTGGGACGGAAATTACAGGATCTTGATTTGCCTGTAAGACAGCGCGCACCCAGGAGGGGATAGGGAGTGGATAAAGAAAAAAAGATTTTTGTTTTTGCTGATTTTCAGCCTTATCACGAAGAAATTATAGGTACAATCTATGTTTCGCAGACGAGAGGAAAGGAATTTTACTCTTTTGAGTATGATCAGAAATGGCTGGAAAAGGGAAATATGATATTAGATCCCGATTTACAGATGTATAAGGGAAGGCAATATATTCACGATGATAAGAAGATATTCGGAGTATTTGCCGATTCCTGCCCTGATAGATGGGGACAGCGTCTGATGAAACGCAGAGAGGAATTGCGTGCCAAAAATGCAGGTGAAAAACCTAGAAAGCTTTTAGACAGTGATTATCTTCTGGGAGTGTATGATGAGGCAAGAATGGGCGGATTGCGTTTTAAAACGGAGTTGGAAGGTGAATTCTTGTCCAATGACAGGGAATTTGCAACACCACCGTGGACGTCATTAAGAGAACTCGAACAGGCATCGATTGCGTTTGAAAATGATGAAAAGGGGCTGAATGAGAAATGGTTAAAGCAATTACTTGCTCCCGGATCTTCTTTGGGAGGGGCGAGACCCAAAGCCTCTGTGCTGGCGACGGATGGCTCACTTTGGATTGCCAAATTTCCGTCTAAACATGATGATTTTAATTCCGGGGCATGGGAAATGGTAGTACATGAACTGGCTGTTATGTGTGGACTTAATGTTCCGGAGGCAAAAGCTGAAAAATTTTCCAGATTGGGAACGACATTTCTTGTAAAGCGATTTGACAGAATAGAAAGCCGAAGAATTCACTTTTCTTCAGCAATGACTATGCTTGGTAAAAAGGATGGTGCAAACGCAGCGGACGGAAGTAGCTATCTTGAAATAGTTTCTTTTCTGAAAGCAAACGGAGCAACACCTAAAAAAGATATACAGGAATTGTGGAAGCGTATTGTGTTTAGCATGGCAGTGTCCAATACAGACGATCATTTTAGAAATCATGGATTTATTCTGGAGGAGAAAGGGTGGGTACTTTCTCCGATGTATGATGTGAATCCGGATATTTATGGAGAATTTTTATCACTGAATGTGGACGAAGATAATTCTGCGATAGATTTTGATTTGGCAATAGAGGCAGCGCCATACTATGAGATATCAACAGAACAGGCGAAGAAAAATGTCACAGCCATTAGAAAAACGGTAGCAGATAATTGGCGGTCACTTGCCGGAAAATATGGAATCAGCCGTGGGGAAATCGAAAGAATGTGTCCGGCATTTCAGGGGGATGTATAGATATGTAAACGTCAAGGCTGTTGCGAAATAATTAAGAATCCATGCTGTTAAGTTCATTTGGAGAAAGCTGCACCAGCCTGGTGCAGAAATAGATTACAATCGGCAATGGCAGATCAGCGCATTATGAAATGATTAAATAAACGCACGATAAACGCACGCGTGCGTTTATAAGATAGCCTTTTGCAATCAAATTAAATAAGTGAAACAGTGTTTCGTTTTTTTGAAAACTCTTTCACCGGTTCAGCCACCACACCCCCAGATTCAGATACCCCGCGAACGCCACCCACACCAGATAAGGCAGCATCAGCCATGCGGCAGGCTTCGAGATGCGGTAAAAGGCAACGGTAGTGGCGATGATCAGGATCCACAGAGCGACCAGCCACAAAAAGGCGAAAAGATACCATCCCAGGTTGAAGAACCAGATGGACCAGAAAAAATTAAAGATAAGCTGTACAGCATACAGGGTGAGGGCTTTTGTGTCCTCACCTTTTTGCATGACAACGAGATAAGAGGCGATTCCCATGAGGACGAACAGGATGCTCCACACCACCGGGAAGAGCCACATGGGCGGCGTCAGGGGAGGCTGATTCACTGTTTCAAAGGCTTTCATACCGTCTTTGGTGATCCAGGCGGAGAGTCCGCCTGCCGCCAGAGGGATGGCAACGGCAGTGATGAGGTTTTTCCAGTGAATATTGTGAAATTTGTCGGAGAGTTGCATGGGAGCCTCCTTTGAAAATACGATTTTGCATGTGTCAATATCCGTGTATGGTCTGATTAGTATTGTATGAAAATGAGATAAAAATTATGTGTCTGGCTATAAAATGAGGACAAAAATTTGGGACTATCAGCAAACGGAGGTTTTGGTGTATGATTAAGAGTGTAATAAAGCATTATGACTATCAGAAACAGGAAATATTCAAGAAAAGGTAATAGGTAACATAGATATGAGCACAGAACAAACACAGGGTTCCCTGACAAAAGAAGCGATCCGGCTGGCGTGGCCGGCGGTCTGTGAATCCTTTTTTATCGCACTGGCAGGCATGGTGGATACTTTTATGGTGAGTACGCTCGGAGCCAATGCGGTGGCAGCGGTAGGGCTGACCACACAGCCGAAGTTCCTGGGGCTGGCACTGTTCATTGCAGCGAATGTGGCAATCTCCGCCCTGGTGGCTTCTACGATCAGCGTTACTCTGATCCGTACGGCGGCATCCTATATTTTCGGATTTACCCTGGGACTGGGAATGACCGGTATCTGGATGGGCATTCTGGCGGATCAGGTATCTAGATTCCTGTTCGCGTCGATTAGGTTCCGACAGGGAAAATGGGTGACAATTAAGATATAATGAGCGCAAGAGAGTCAACACGCTTGCGTGATTGACGATAGGACAAATCCCGGACCTCCTGGGAACACAACGTGTTTACGGGAGATACTGCGAATTTACGATAATAGCAAAACTCCCGGAGCAATATTCAATATTGCGTCGGGAGTTCTTGCTTTCAAATAACATGCAATGATTCATTGTGAGTTCTATTTCGTCTTCAATGTCTTTTTCATGGCGGAGAAAGTCTCTGCACTGATCACATGCTCAATCCGGCAGGCATCCTCGGCAGCCACGGTGGGATCCACGCCGATGGAGGTCAGCCAGTCCGTGAGGAATGTGTGACGTTCATAGATTTTCTCTGCGATTTCCCGCCCCTTATCCAGCAGGGTGATGTAGCCGTCCTTGTCCATTTCAATATATTCCCCATTGCGGAGATTCTTCATAGCGACACTGACGCTGGGCTTGGACACACCCAGATCGTTGGCAATATCAATGGAACGGACAACGCCGTTCTTTTTCTTCAGCACTAAGATCGTTTCCAGATAATTCTCAGCAGATTCCTGTATTTTCATGTAATGACCATACCCTTCCCATACATAGCATTTTGAACCAAAATACCTGCTCTACATGTGGAAACTTAACCATCCGCAGGCATTACAATAAGAATAGCAGAAAAGGGTAGGAAATGCAAGATTTCAACTTAATGAGAAAAAATATCAATAAGCAATTCCTATGAGATTTCTATGAAAAAAATCAAAAAAATATGTTGACAGTAAAAAAAGGTTAGTATATACTAACCACGTGAATTGAGAATGAATCTCATTAAGAGCTAATGAGAAACCACAAGCAGTTCAATACTATTGAAGGGAAGGAAGTGTGTATGATGCCCCTGAGTATGGTAGGTACCGGTGAAGAGAACACGATCCAGAGGATCGGCGGCAAAGAGGAGACGAAGAAGTTTTTGGAGACCCTCGGATTTGTAGTAGGTGGTAAAGTGACAGTTGTGTCCCAGACCGAAGGCAACCTGATTGTGAATATCAAGGAATCAAGAGTAGCCATCGGCAAGGATATGGCCAATAAAATTATGGTGTAGCGGGAAGCTGTACCAAAAGATGCTAATAGGAGGAGAAAATGAAGACATTGAAGGAAGTTCCCTGCGGACAGACCGTAAAGGTAACCAAACTGAATGGTGAAGGGCCTGTTAAGAGACGTATCATGGACATGGGCATTACCAAAGGTGTTGAGATCTATGTGAGAAAGGTTGCTCCTTTGGGAGATCCCGTGGAAGTAACTGTCAGAGGCTATGAGCTGTCTCTTCGTAAGGCAGACGCTGAGATGATTTGCGTTGAGTAAATGATCTTTTTTTTAGCAGGAAGGTTAGCTGAAGCTAATTAGTGAAAGCTAATCACATTCGCAAAAAGGAAGCTCTGAAAGAGCGTTTTGCGAATTGGGTCTGAATAGTTATTAAATGATTTTAGAGGAAAGAGGTAGAAAAATGGCAATTAAGATTGCACTTGCAGGTAACCCTAACTGCGGTAAAACAACACTTTTCAATGCTCTGACCGGTTCCAATCAGTTCGTAGGTAACTGGCCCGGCGTAACCGTTGAGAAAAAGGAAGGTAAATTAAAGAAACAGTACGGCGGTAACGGTGATGACGTGATCATCATGGACTTACCCGGTATTTATTCCCTGTCTCCGTATACTCTGGAGGAAGTGGTAGCACGTAACTACCTGATCGGTGAGAGACCCGATGCGATCCTGAACCTGGTAGACGGTACCAACATTGAGAGAAACTTATATCTGAGCACACAGCTGATGGAACTGGGTATCCCCGTTGTCATGGCTGTCAATATGATCGATATCGTGAACAAGAATGGAGACAAGATTAACGTAGGCAAGCTTTCTGAGAAGCTGGGCTGCCCCGTTGTTGAGATTTCCGCTCTGAAACTGACCGGTATCGAGAACGCTACCAAAAAGGCAATCGAACTGGCACAGAAGAAGAGTGCAGCAGTTGCGGTACATAAATTTGCGCCTGAGGTTGAGAGCGTGATCGAGACCGTAGAGAAGAAGCTGACTGATGTTCCCGAGGAACAGAAGAGATTCTTCGCTATCAAGCTGTTAGAGAAGGATGACAAGATCCAGGCACAGATGAAGAGCGTTCCCGATGTATCTGCAGAGATCAAGCAGTTGGAAACGGCTATGGATGATGACACAGAGAGTATCATCACCAACGAGAGATACACATACATTTCCTCTATCATCAAAGAATGCTACACCAAGAAGGAAGGCCAGAAGTTAACGACTTCCGATAAGATTGATAAGATCGTGACCAACAGATGGCTGGCACTGCCAATCTTCGCAGTGGTTATGTTCATCGTATATTATGTATCTGTTACCACCGTTGGTACATGGGCTACCGACTGGGCAAACGATGGCGTATTCGGTGATGGCTGGCATCTGTTCACCATCGGAACCGGTGCTTATGAAGAAGCAGCCGAGCCGTATGATGATGCAATGAATGTGATCAACGCATTCGTAGAAGCTGACGGTGATGAAGATCTGGCAGCAGTCATCGACAGCGAGTCTGAAGACTACGATCCCATAGCAGCAGTAGCAGCTGTTCAGGAGTTCGCAGCAGGCATCGATGCATCCGCTACCGCAGATTACACCCTGGAAGATGAAGAGACTCTGGCAACCGAGGATGTTACTTACACCGGTGCTGAGCTGGCAGAGGCAGTGGATGTATACGCAGCAGACGGCGCAGAAGCTCCCAATCCCGCAGACTACGGTATCTGGGTACCCGGTATTCCCGTACTGTTAGAGTCCGGACTGGATGCGATCGGATGTGCTGACTGGCTGAAAGGACTGATCCTTGACGGTATTGTAGCCGGTGTCGGTGCAGTGCTTGGTTTCGTACCCCAGATGCTGGTACTGTTTATCTTCCTGGCATTCCTGGAGTCCTGTGGCTACATGGCACGTATCGCCTTCATTATGGACCGTATCTTCCGTAAGTTCGGTCTGTCCGGTAAATCCTTCATTCCTATGCTGATCGGTTCCGGATGTGGTGTTCCCGGTATCATGGCTTCCCGTACCATCGAGAACGACAGAGACCGTAAGATGACGATTATGACTACCACATTTATTCCTTGTGGTGCTAAGCTTCCTTTCATCGCCATGGTAGCAGGTGCTATCTTCGGCGGCGCAGCATGGGTTGCTCCTTCCGCATACTTTTTGGGAATCGCAGCAATCATCTGCTCCGGTATTATCCTGAAGAAGACCAAGATCTTCGAGGGCGATCCCGCTCCTTTCGTTATGGAGCTTCCCGCTTACCACTGGCCTACCGTAGGTACGGTACTGCGCAGCATGTGGGAGCGTGGCTGGTCCTTCATCAAGAAGGCAGGTACCATCATCCTTCTGTCCACCATCGTTGTATGGTTTACCACTTATTTCGGATTCACCGAGGACGGCTTCCGTATGCTGGCTGAGGATGAGATCGATATGAGTATCCTGGGCAAGATCGGTCAGTGTCTGGCATGGATCTTCATCCCTCAGGGCTTCGGTAACTGGCAGGCAACTGTTGCATCCATCACCGGTCTGGTAGCAAAGGAGAACATCGTAGGTACGATGGGTATCCTCTACAGCGCAGGCGAGGGTTCCGTATATGCTAACATGGCAGCTACCTTCACTGTAGCAAGCGGCTATGCATTCCTGGCATTCAACCTGCTGTGCGCACCTTGCTTCGCAGCTATGGGTGCGATCAAGCGTGAGATGAACAATACCAGATGGTTCTGGATCGCTATCGGATATCAGTGCGGTCTGGCATATGTGGTATCCCTGTGTGTATATCAGATCGGTACGCTGATCACCACCGGTGCTTTCGGTATCGGCACTGTAGTGGCATTCCTTCTGATCATCGGCTTCATTTATCTGCTCTTCCGTCCTTACAAGGAGAGCACCACTCTGAAGGTTGACAGCAGGAAGGTTGCATAAGTAAAATAAGAGTAAGGAGGCAGTCTATGGGAACCGTAGTTGTATTGGCGATACTGGCCGGTGTAGTCGCATTGATTGTCCGCAAAATGATAAAAGACAAAAAGAATGGAAAATCCATTCAGTGCGGTGGCGATTGCAGCCACTGCGGAGGTCATTGTGGACACTAAGGAACAGGTAAGCTATCAGACCACGAAAATGCAGAGAGAGATCATATTGACCAAGCTGAAAGAAAAAGGCTGCCGCATTACAAAACAGCGTCTTCGGCTGATTGATATTATCCTCCAGAACGAATGCTCCAGCTGTAAGGAGATCTTCTACCGGGCATTGGAAGAGGATGACAAGCTGGGAGTCGCAACTGTATACCGCATGGTCAACCTGTTAGAAGAGATCGGTGCTATCAGCCGTAAGAACATGTACAAGGTAGCTTACTCTGAAAATTGCATGATGGAAAATGCCTGTACTATTGAACTGGATGATGGTTCGATACATCATCTTTCAGCAAAAAAATGGAATTCCGTGATCCGGGCGGGACTCAAGTCGTGCGGATACCTCGTAGACCAGAGGGTGAGTAACGTGACGATCAGGCCGTGTGAGTGTGCGGAGCAGGTATGTTAAGAAAAGTATTATAAGGTAGAAAATAAACCGGTGAGAGGGGCAGGAGGTCTGGATGGACAGAGCTGTTTCCTACACCGGTTTTATTTATATGGGTGGCAGGATAATACGAATCTGCATGAAATTTTGACAGATATTGCAGCAAAAAGAAAGCCTCGTAGAGGCGATTTTGCGAATGGGGTTCTGAATAGTTATTTTTTTGAAAGAAAATCAATAGGAGCGTGAAAATATGGGAACCTATATTATTTGCGGTATATTAGTAATAGTAGTCGTGGCAGCATTACTGGGATCCAAAAAGCATTTCAAGGGAGAAGGCGGATGCTGCGGCGGAGGAGGCGATGTGAAGATCAAGCCGAAACACTTAGACACTATCGTAGCAACGAAAAAGCTTCAGATCGAAGGAATGTCCTGCGCAAACTGCCAGAACCGCATTGAGAATGCCCTCAACGGCATGGCCCAGGTCAATGCCAAGGCAAGCTTCAAGAAGGGCGAAGCAATCGTAAAACTCGGCGCGGACATTCCCGAAGAGGAACTGCGCGAGGCTGTGGAGAAGCTGGGATATAAAGTTACTTCTATTGAATTGATGTAAATTGAAAGTTAGTGAAATAGTTGTTCTAAAATCCACGCAGAAAGGGCTGCCCGCCCCGGAC
>ENA-UOJT01000450-UOJT01000450.1-human-gut-metagenome-genome-assembly--contig:-C15-NODE-450-length-30371-cov-121.183896_pt1 | contig 30371 bp, 17 predicted proteins | sample MGYA00242357_ERZ723904 | MGnify/ENA metagenome assembly ERZ723904 | reverse complement strand
TCTCCTGAAAATTTTCCTCCCGGAAATATTAAAATAATTTCGACCAGTTACTTATTGCGTGAATTTACTGATTGCAAATTTAATACTATTTGGCGGCGAAGCCAAGCAATACCGCCTAAAACTTCAGACAACTGTGTCGGGACGTCGCCTCCCCGATCCGGCCATCCCGACTTCTCTTCGGGCTGATTAACAAAGATTAACCATAAAAATGTGGCCAAAAGGTAAAATCGAGAGCAAATGTTTTTGCGTATTAGAGCGAAGTAGCTACCTTTGTGGTTGAAAAGTTGTCGAAACGATTAAATAAAGGAAAATAGCTGGTGAATTAGTACGATACACGATAAGATCGTAGTTCCGCTTATGCTATTGATTTTATTCGTAACCGGTAGTTTTCTGTCGGCCGTGAGGCTATACGGAAGGCAACCTTTTTCTGACAACTTTTCGGATGAATGTAAGTAAGATAATCTCTACACTTGAAGTTGTAAGAACAAACAACTCACACTTAGTATCACAGATCATGCCTTTTGGCTTTAATCCGTTGTCATCGAGAGGTGACGCCGGATTTTTTTTGCGAATTTCATTTCTCTTCCTGATAAATGTGGGTTCTTGATAAAGGGGGATAGGCGGGATGCAGCAAGGGCGATGCTGCGGAATGTGTCGCGGCATCGCCCTTGCGATAGTGTGGGAGACAGGATGGTGTCTCGATTATGTAAATCTATATTGGAAACCTGTGATTTTGCGTGATTCAGCGGATGATTACCTTGGCTACTTTCGAGCCCTGGCGGCGGATGTAGATGCCGTTGGAGGGGTTGGCCACGGGCTGACCCTGGAGGTTGAAGTATTCAACGGGTGCGTTGATATCGGCATCAGCCTCTACACCTTCAACGCCGGTGATAACGCCGGTGGCGCTTACAGAAACGCCGGTGGCGTCGCTATGGGTCATGGAAGGAGTCATTCCGGCGGGCACGGCGGCGAAAGCGTAGTTCTTCCCGTTTTCAACGGTCACGGTGTATTCCTGCAAGCCGGAATTTGTCCAGTTGTCGTCGGCCTCGATGGCAGCTGTCTCCTCGGCAGTGAGCACGCTGAAAGCCTGCATGGCGGCAGCGGCGGTGTTATCGCTTACCTGATACCATACGGTGCAGCCATCTTCGGCGGTCACGGTTACGGTCCTGGCAGCTTCATCGATAGCGAGAGCGGGCACGCCGGGCTTCGTTAGAGCTACTGCGAGACCACCTTCTACGGCGGAGAATTCATATCCTGCGGGCAGGGTGAATTTCGAGGGGTCAGCCTCCACACCTTCGGCAACGGTCACGAGGGTCTTGCCTACGTAGCCGGCCATGTCGGCGCAGCTGATAGCGATGGGAGTTGCGTTGGTCATGGCGCCTTCCACCTGGATGCGGGCGAATTTATTGCTGCTAACAGCTGCGAGTTCGATAGCGATGGTGTTGTTGCCTGCGAGATGGAGGTGTCCGTTGACATTTACAAATGCTTTTCCAACTTTCGCTTCCGGAAGGTTTAATTCTGTGTCGGTAAGGTAGAGCCAGCCTGTCTCCTTAACATTTATGAGAGATGCTGCGCTTGTGGAATAGTTCGCTACAACTTTTTCAAGAATAACTTTACCCTTCTGAACAGCAATAATGCTGTTGGCCACGCCGGTGTTCTCGTTCGAAAGGATGAGGTTGCGGAGTGTGAGGGTAGAGTTTCCTGCGCTGTTGGCCAGTTCGAACATGGTGTGGTTGTTATTGCCGTTGAAGCGGCTGATGGTCTTTGCCTCACCCGTAGATTCAACGAGCATGTCAAGCGATTGCGTCGTCGGATTCGTTACTGTGGGGAGGAAGCGTGAGGCAGTCTGGCAGTTGTCGAGCACGCTGACAACGGTCTGCTGGCCTTCTTCTACAGGAACTGCTGCTGCATTGAGGGCCTCCGAAATGGTCTTGTATCCGGTTTCGCCAATCATGGCGACGTAGCTCTGCTTGGCATATACGAGGTTGCCGCCGTTGGCTTCAACACCACAACCCTCGGCTGCGCCGATGAAGTTGAATCTGGTGAGGTCGGTATAGCCGGTTACCACTGTCTTGCCGAGAGTTATCTTAGTAAGATATACTTCGATGGCGGTGGTGTTGGTCAGGTTGTTGGCCTGGAAGGCTACACCGTCGGGATATACAGAGAGGCCGGGGTTGTTGCCGGAGATGGTCAGGCCGTTGTTACGGTTGGTATAGGCGGTTGCAAAACCTTCGGTTACAACGCAGTTGTCGAGTGTAACGTTGGTAAGGGTGTAATTGCCGGTGTTCTTGGAGGTAAAGATGCAGTTTTTGGATGCGTTTGTCTTGTCTGCATCAGCCTTCATGTTGATGGTGAAGTTCTTGAACGTGACATTCTCGAAATTCATGGTGCCTTTTTCTGCGGCTACTACGGGGTTTGTATCCCACTGGCGGTTGCCGCCGTCGAAAGTTACGTTTTTCACATTTACAGTGGCGCCACTCTGATTGCAGAGGAGAACCTGGGTGCCGCGTTTTGTACAACTTACAACCGCATCGGTACCTTCGCCTTCAATTGTGAAGGAAATGTTGTCTTTAGTAGTGATGGCGCGGTCGGAACATGTGGCTTCTCCGGAGATTAGGATTGTCTGGCCGTCGGCAACGGCGGCGACAGCGTCTTTCAGGGTCGAGTAGGTGGTTTCCCCGATTTTGATGTCGGCAAATGCGGAGCTGGCGGTGAGCGCCGCGCATGCCATGAGTGTAAACAGTTTTCTCATAAAAAGATAGATTGTTAGGTAGTTGATTTCCGGTTCAAAAAGAAAAGCATTGCAGACGACCTCGGATTTTCGAGGGCCTACAATGCTTATTTCGAATCAAAAACGGTTTACACTCAACCGGGAAAAGAAAAATTTAACTGTGAATTATCGGGATTAATCGGGATTATTCAGGATTATTCGGGGTTAATCGGGATTAATCGGGATAAAGCAGGAGAATTCCGTCTTCAGGCGCCGTCAGAAGAAATATACGGCGCGTACGGTCCAGTATTTTTCGCGGGCGGAGTAGTCGAGGAGCTTGGCGAACTTCACCGAGTAGGTGAGCCCCCAGGTGTAGGAGGCCTGAATCTGCCAGTTGCGGTGGATTTCGAAGCCGAGGCCGGCCTGCATGCCTATGGCACTGGCGTAATCGAGGGCGTCGAGCGAGTTGTGGGCCACGGTGAGGTTGAACACCGGGCCGCCGAATGCATATGGTGCTACCCAGTCCTCCAGGCCGTTGAGGCGCGTCCACTTGAAGCGCAGCGATATGGGAATCTGGAGGGTATGGAGGTAGGTGCGCTCCTTGCCGTAGCTGTCGGCGCGGAACATCTCCCACTGTCCGAGGTTGAGCGTGGCGCCCTGCATGGCATACATTGCGCCTATGTCGATGCCGAAGCCGATGCCGGGAAACATCATCTCGCCCTGGACACCTAATACCGGACCTATGCCCTGGTCTACGGCCACGAGGTCCTGCTTGAACTTGAGATTTGTTATGGCTATACCGGCCGTGGGTCCCCACCGGAATTCGGCGCTGGCCGGCATAGCGGCGCAGAGGGCTACGAGGGCGAGGAGAAAGAGTTTAAGCGTTTTTTTCACGTTGCTTATCTTGAAATTAGCGTTTTATCGAATCGGAAGCTGGTGGCCATCAGGCCTTGAGTGCTTCAACTGCCTCGGCGGGTGTGAGCAGCTGCTGCTCGCCGGTGGCCATACATTTCAGGGCGAGTTGGCCGGAGGCCATCTCGCTCTCGCCGACCATCGCGACGTAGGGGATAGCCATTGCGTTGGCGTAGGCCATCTGCTTCTTCATCTTTGCGGCGTCGGGATAGATTTCGGCGGGGATGCCGGCGGCGCGCAGCTCCTTGATAATCTTCATGGAAGCGGCGGCTTCGGCGGCGCCGAAGTTGGTGAACATCACTCGGGTGGAAGTCGTGGCGGCCGAGGGGTAGAGGTCGAGCGCGTTGAGCACGTCGTAGATGCGGTCGGCCCCGAAGGAGATGCCTACGCCGGAAAGACCCGGCATGCCGAACACTCCCGTAAGGTTGTCGTAGCGGCCTCCGCCGGTTATGCTGCCGATTTCCACGTCGCGTGCCTTCACCTCGATGATGGTGCCCGTATAATAGTTGAGACCGCGGGCGAGCGATACGTCGAGGTCAAGCTCAGCTTCAAGCCCCAGTGCGGTAACGCCGTCGGTCACCTCGCGCAACTCGGCTACGCCCAGACGGCCTGTCTCGCTCGTGGCGAGCAGATGGTCGAGTTTGGCGAGGCGCTCCTGGAGTGTTCCGTCGATGGTGAGGATAGGCTGGAGGGCGGCCACGGCCTCGTCGAAGAGGCCGCGCTCGCGCAACTCGGCGTTGACGTTGTCGATGCCGATTTTGTCGATTTTGTCGATGGCGACGGTGATGTCGACGATTTTATCCGGAGCCCCGATAAGCTCGGCGATTCCGGCAAGCACCTTGCGGTTGTTCACCTTGATGGTGATACGGATGCGCAGACGGCGGAACACTTCGTCGATGAGCTGCAGCAGTTCGATTTCGTTGACCAGCGAATCGGAGCCGACTACGTCGGCGTCGCACTGGTAGAACTCTCTGTAGCGTCCCTTCTGCGGTCGGTCGGCGCGCCATACCGGCTGAATCTGGTAGCGGCGGAAGGGGAGCTGGAGCTGATCGCGGTGCTGCACCACATAGCGTGCGAATGGCACCGTGAGATCATAGCGCAAGCCTTTCTCGCAGAGCTGCGTGGCCATGCGCGGACAATTGCCGTCGGCAATCAGCTGCCGGTCGACGCCGCGCAGAAAGTCGCCGGAGTTGAGAATCTTGAAGAGCAGCTTGTCGCCCTCTTCGCCATATTTGCCCATAAGGGTGGAGAGGTTCTCCATGGCGGGAGTCTCGATGGGGTTGTAGCCGAAGAGGCCGAACACGTCGCGTATGGTGTTGAAGATATAATTGCGGCGCGCCATTTCGGCGGGAGAGAAGTCGCGCGTACCTTTGGGAATCGAGGGCTTGGCCATTGCGATGGGGAGTTGTGTCTTGGTTTACTATATAATTTTACTATATAATATTGTGTTGTCGCGGAGCCGGTGGGCGGGTTCAGACCTTGTTGGCGCGTTTGCGCTCAAGTTCATCGAGGATAATTTTGCGGATGCGGAGATGGTTGGGTGTTACCTCCACATATTCGTCTTCCTTGATGTATTCGAGAGCTTCCTCGAGGCTGAACACTACGGGAGGCACGATTTTTGCCTTTTCGTCGGCGCCCGAGGCGCGCATATTGGTGAGCTTCTTGGATTTGGTCACGTTAATTACGATATCCTTGTCCTTGGCCGACTCGCCGACTACCTGGCCGGCGTAGACCTCTTCCTGGGGGAAGATGAAGAAGCGGCCTCGGTCCTGGAGCTTGTCGATGGCGTAGGCGTAGGCCGTACCGGCCTCCATGGCGATGAGCGAGCCGTTGGTACGGCGCTCGATGTCGCCCTTCCAGGGCTGGTATTCAAGGAATCGGTGAGCCATGATTGCCTCGCCGGCCGAGCCGGTGAGCACGTTGTTGCGCAGGCCGATGATACCGCGCGAGGGAATCTGGAACTCCATATGCACTCGGTCGGCCTGGGAGGACATGGAGAGCATCTCGCCCTTGCGGCGTGTAACGAGGTCGATCATCTTCGAGGCGTACTCCTCTGTGACGTTGATGGTGAGCATCTCGACAGGTTCGCACTTCACGCCGTCGATCTCCTTGACGATAACCTGCGGCTGGCCAACCTGGAGCTCGTAGCCCTCGCGGCGCATGGTCTCGATCAGCACCGAGAGATGGAGCACGCCGCGTCCGAATACGTTCCAGGCGTCCTCTCGCTCTGTGCGCTCCACGCGCAGGGCGAGGTTTTTGTCGAGCTCGCGGGTGAGGCGGTCCTGGATATGGCGCGAGGTTACGTATTTGCCGTCCTTCCCGAAGAAGGGAGAGTCGTTGATGGTAAAGGTCATCGACATTGTGGGCTCGTCGATGGCGATGCGCGGCAGGGGCTCGGGATTGTCGACGGTGGTCACCGTATCGCCAATCTCGAAATTGTCGAGGCCCACGATGGCGCAGATATCGCCCGAAGCGACCTCGCTTACTTTCTTACGGCCCATTCCTTCGAATGTGTGGAGCTCTTTTACGCGCTGGCGCACCACGGAACCGTCGCGCTTGCACAGACCAATCTCCATCCCCTCGCGGATGGTGCCGCGGTGAACGCGTCCTACGGCAATACGACCCACATAGTTGGAGTAGTCGAGCGACGTGATGAGCATCTGGGGCTCGCCCTCGTAGGTGGTGGGAGCGGGGATGTGTTCGAGGATTGTATCGAGAAGTGGGGTGATATTGTCGGTGGGTTTGCTCCAGTCGGTGCTCATCCATCCGTTTTTGGCCGAGCCGTAGATGGTGGGGAAGTCGAGCTGGTCCTCGGTAGCGTCGAGGTTGAACATCAGGTCGAACACCATTTCCTGCACCTCGTCGGGGCGGCAGTTGGGCTTGTCGACCTTGTTGATCACCACTACGGGCTTCAGGCCCATCTGGATGGCTTTCTGGAGCACGAAACGCGTCTGGGGCATCGGGCCCTCGAAGGCGTCGACCAGCAGCAGACAGCCGTCGGCCATATTGAGCACGCGCTCCACCTCGCCGCCGAAGTCGGCGTGGCCCGGAGTGTCTATGATATTGATTTTGGTGTCTTTGTAGTTGATGGAAACGTTCTTCGAGAGAATCGTTATGCCGCGCTCGCGCTCGAGGTCGTTGTTGTCGAGAATGAGTTCGCCGGCGTTCTGGTTTTCGCGGAAAAGATTTCCGGCGAGCAGCATTTTATCGACCAGCGTGGTCTTGCCGTGGTCCACGTGGGCTATGATGGCGATGTTACGGATGTTCTGCATGTTGACTTACTTCAGAATTTCAACCTGCAAAGGTAATAATTTTTTGCCGAATGCGAAAGCCGGATATAAAAACGCCCCCGACCCACGGTCGGAGGCGTTCGAAATAAGATAAAGGATATTGGATATCAGCTGTATGCTGTTGATGAGTCATTATGTCGCGTCCCAATCAGTCGATGGGTTCGTCGGCAGGGTACCCTCCCATCTCGCGGATGGCGTTTTTCAGCATTGTATACTGCTCGAAGAGGTTGTTGACGGGCACCTCATCCTGCGTGTAGTCGTGCATCGGGCTCTTGAGGAAGAAGCTGAGGAAGCGCTGGATGCCGTAGCGGCCCTTGCGTGCGGCCAGGTCGCTGAGCAATACGAGGTCGAGGCAGAGCGGAGCGGCCAGAATGGAGTCGCGGCAGAGGAAGTTGATCTTTATCTGCATGGGGTAACCCATCCAGCCGAAGATGTCGATGTTGTCCCAGCCCTCTTTGTTGTCGTTGCGGGGGGGATAGTAGTTGATGCGCACCTTATGGTAGTAGTCGGTGTAGAGGTCGGGCTGCTTCTCGGGCACGAGAATCGACTCGAGGGTGGAGAGCTTCGATACCTCCTTGGTGCGGAAGTTGTCGGGCTCGTCGAGCACGAGGCCGTCGCGGTTGCCCAGAATGTTGGTGGAGAACCATCCGGCCAGGCCGAGGCAGCGTGTGCCGATGATGGGGGCGAAGCCCGATTTTACGAGGGTCTGCCCCGTCTTGAAGTCCTTGCCGGCGATGGGCATGCGTGTCTTCTCTGCAAGCTCCCACATGGCGGGGATGTCGACGGTGGTGTTGGGCGCTCCCATTATGAAGGGGCAGCCTTCGGAGAGGGCGGCGTAGGCGTAGCACATCGAGGGGGCGATGCGCGCGCGGTCGTCGGCTTTCATCGCCTTTTCGAGCTGGTCGAGGGTGTAGTGGACCTCCTTGTCGACGGGCACGTAGACTTCGGTCGAAGCGGCCCAGAGCACTACCACGCGGTCCACGCCGGTGCGCTTCTTGAAGTCGCGGATGTCCTGGCGGATTTGCTCGGTCATGTCCCAGCGCGAGGTGCAGGTCTTCACGTTGTCGCCGTCGAGACGCTTGGCGTAGTTATGATCGAAAGCGGCTTTCATGGGCACGATTTTCTCTAGCTCATCCTTTACGGGAAGTATGTCCTTGGCTTTGAGCACTTCGCAGTTTACTGCCGACTCGAAAGCGTTGGCGGAGTAGACGTCCCATGCGCCGAATACGATGTCGTTCAGGTCGGCGAGGGGGACGATCTGGTTGTATTTAAGGTATTTCTTGTCGGCGCCTTCGCCTACGCGCATCACGTCGTACTGCGTCATCGACCCTACGGGCTTTGCGAGACCTTTGCGGGTCATCAGTACGCCTGTTATGAATGTGCTTGATACGGCGCCGAGGCCGACCACGAGGACGCCGAGTTTACCTTCGGCTTTGAGAATTTTTTCCATGTGTTTTTAGTTGTGTGTGGTGTTTTTGGGTTAATTCGGGAGGGAGAGATGCGTGTGCGACTGGTGTGTTGCGATAACGGCGTCAAAGGTACGGGCTAAGATTGGAATGTAAAAATTTTTTAAGCGTAAAATATGTTGAAATTTGCAAAAGAGGCTCAAATTACGGCGAAATTAGTTAAAATAAGTATAGCGAGCCTGCTGTGGGTGATAATTAGTTAATAAATGCAAATAAGGCTAATGGGCGAATAAGATTGATAGGGCTGAGAGGGGAGAGGAGGTGTAAAGGGTCGGGAATCAGAGATCGCGGGCTTTGGCAGCGGCGAGAACGGCCTTGGCAATGGCTTTTGCGGCTGCCGGCCTGCAGGGCGCGAAGCTGGGCCAGTCGTTGAAGTCGATGATGTGCAGCCGGGCGGAGGCATCCTGGATGCATTCGCCGCCGTAGACCATCAGATTCAGTTCACGTGCCCCCCGGGCGCAGATCTCCTTGAGTGTTCGCTCTACGTCGATGTTTTCCGGAAGCGATGGCTCTGAGGCGTCGAAGGGTTCGTATGGACGGAACCAGTGGAAGAAATCCGTGTCGGCAACGCCATAGAATTTTACGAGCTGTCCCGGCAGGTGGCGGGTAATCACTGCGCGGCGGAATCCGCGCAGGAAATACTCCTGCAGTACGTTCTGGGCTTCCTCGGGTGTGCGCACATAGCTTACGTCCTCGGCGTGCTGCGAATGGAAGTCGGCACGTTTTATCCAGCACTGGCCCATGCCGGCCTCGCGCAGACGGCGCTCTACGGCCTCGTTGGTATCTACAATAATACTTTCCGGATAGGGAAGGCCGGAACCGATCAGTATGCGGGCCTGGCGCTCGCGGATGCAGTTCTCGATTCCATGGCCCGAGTTGATTACGAGTCGTCCCTCCGATTCAAGCCGTTGCAGTTTATCTATCGAGGTCCGCTCGCGACACATGTTTATAATCACCGGCTCATCGATTCTGCTTGCCACAAACTGTTCTTCGGAATAGATGTGTACTTCGCAGACGCGCTTGCGCAGTTGGTCGGCCACAGTGTTGAGAATTGTGGCGTCGTTGCCGATATGGTTGGGCGAATAAACTCCGGAACGCATCACCGCGGCGATTTTATATGACGGCATAAGGCAAAATAGAATGAGTAAACAGTTTCGATGAGTGTAAAGATAGGTGAATTCGGGGAAACTGGCAAGTAAAAAAGCAGAAGCGCGGGCTGACTTCAGGAAATTCTGGAGAAGTCGACCTGTCGGGGGAAGCGGAGCGAGACTTCGCGGGCGAGTGGCAGGGAAGGTGGGGAGGAGAGAGTGGGGTCTGCATCGAGTATCTCCGATGCGGCATTTCGGGCGAGCTGCACGAGCTGGCCGTCGGAGGCGAGGCTGGCAATCCGGAGGTTGAAGGGGATTCCGCTCTGCATTGTGCCCTCGATGTCGCCGGGGCCGCGCATCTTCATGTCGGCCTCGGCTATTACGAAGCCGTCGGTGGTGGCGGTCATCAGTTCAAGGCGTTTGCGGGTCTCGGTGGCGATTTTTCTCTTCGACATGAGTACGCAGTAGCTCTGGTCGGCACCGCGGCCCACGCGCCCGCGAAGCTGGTGGAGCTGCGACAGGCCGAAGCGCTCGGCGTTCTCTATGAGCATCATCGAGGCGTTGGGCACGTTGACTCCGACCTCAATCACGGTGGTTGCCACGAGAATGTCGGCTTCGTGCGAGGCGAAAAGCTGCATCTGGAAATCTTTCTCGGTGGGTTTCATGCGGCCGTGCACGTAGGCCACGCGATAGTGTGGAAACGTGTCGCGAATCAGTTCATATCCCTCCTCAAGGCTGCGGAGGTCGAGTTTTTCGTTCTCCTGGATGAGGGGATAGACGATATAGGCTTGCCTCCCTTTTGCCAGCTCACGGCCTATGGCACTGTATACGCTGAAACGCTGGTCGTCGTAGCGCAGCAGGGTGGTCACGGGTTTGCGGCCCGGCGGCAGTTCGTCGATTACGGATACGTCGAGATCGCCGTAGACGGTCATCGCTAGAGTGCGCGGAATCGGGGTGGCGGTCATCACCAGCACATGGGGCGCGATTGGATTTTTGCTCCAGAGGCGTGCGCGCTGCATCACTCCGAAGCGGTGCTGCTCGTCGATGACTACCATGCCGAGATTGCGGAACTGCACGGAGTCTTCGATCAGCGCATGGGTACCGATGAGTATGTGCAGCGAGCCGTCGGCGAGCATAGCCAGAATGTTGTCGCGCTCTTTTTTACGCGTGGAGCCCGTGAGTAGGCGAACGTTTATGCCTATCGGAGCGGCCAGCGCGCGTAGCGATTCGTAATGCTGGGTGGCAAGAATCTCGGTTGGAGCCATCAGGCAGGCCTGACAGCCGTTGTCGAGCGCCATCAGCATGGCCATGAGGGCCACTATAGTCTTGCCCGAGCCGACGTCGCCCTGCACGAGACGGTTCATCTGGCGTCCGGTGTCGACGTCGGCGCGTATCTCGCGGATTACGCGTTTCTGGGCGCCTGTGAGCGGGAAGGGGAGAATCTGGGAATAGAAATCGTTGAAAAACTTGCCGATACGCGGAAAGCGGAATCCCATCAGTTCCTGCTTGCGCCGCATGGCATAGCGGCGTATGTTGAGCTGGAGGAAAAAGAGTTCCTCGAATTTCAGGCGCTCGCGTGCGCGCTGGAGTTCAGCGTGGCCCGAAGGGTTGTGGACCGTGTGAATCGCCTGCGCCGCTCCCATCAGATTGTAGCGGCTGCGGAGGTTTTCAGGCAGAGTCTCGGCGATGTCGGGGAAGGCTTTCAGCGCATTCTGAACCCAGTTGAACATCGTGCGTGTGGAGATTCCTCTGTTGCGCAGCTTTTCGGTGAGCGGATATACGCCGCGCAGCCCCTGAGATGCTCCGGCCGACTCCGGCGCGTCGACTTCGGGGTGAACCATACTCCAGCGGTGGTTGAAAAGTTGCGGCCGGCCGAAGAGCACGTATTCCGTTGCCGTATGGTAGGCCTCGCGGATATATCTGATGCGCTGGAACCACACAACTTCCATCGTGGCCGAGCCGTCGGTGAAGAGGCCGATTAGGCGCATGCGTGCCCCTTCGCCCTGCGTGGAGAAACTGACGAAGCGGCCGCGCACCTGCACGGCCGCCTGCATCTCCCCTTCGAAATCGGCGATGCGGTAAATCTGCGAGCGGTCCACATAGTGGGTGGGAAAATGATGCAGAAGGTCGTAGACGCTCGCCAGGCCAAGTTCCTCCTTGAGGAGCTTGGCCTTGGCGGGTCCGATGCCTTTTACATACATCAGGTTTATGTCGCGGGAATCGCGCATGCCGGCAGACATAGTGATTACCTATATATTAATGTGTACGGGAATCATGGGATGGTGGGTCAGCGTCCGATGCAGCTGTATTCGAGTCCCTGGGCCTCCATGTCGGCGGGGTCGTAGATGTTGCGGCCGTCGATTACGAGCGGACGCTTCATGGAGCGGATGATTACGCCCCACGATGGGAGTCGGAACTGCTTCCACTCGGTGAGCATCAGCAGGGCGTCGGCATCAAGGACGCAGTCGTACATGTCCGTGGCATACTCCACGGCGTCGCCCACGCGGCGTCGGCATTCGTCCATCGCCACGGGGTCGAACACGCGCACGGTGGCACCGGCCTCGGTGAGCAAGCGCATGGTGACGAGCGATGTCGCCTCGCGCATGTCGTCGGTCTCGGGCTTGAAGGCGAGACCCCAGATGGCGATTCTCTTCCCTTTGAGAGCCTCGACTCCCCCCAGATGGCGCACGAGCTTTTCGAAGACGATGGATTTCTGGCGGTCGTTGACCTCCTCGACGGCCGAGAGTACGCGCATTTTGTAGCCGCTTTTTTCGGCGGTCTTGATCAGAGCCTTGACGTCCTTGGGGAAGCAGCTGCCGCCGTAGCCGCAGCCGGGATAGAGGAATTTCGAACCGATACGCGAGTCGGATCCGATGCCCTTGCGCACCATGTTGACGTCGGCGCCCACGAGTTCGCAGAGGTTGGCGATGTCGTTCATGAACGATATGCGGGTTGCGAGCATCGAGTTGGCGGCGTATTTTATCATCTCAGCCGAGGGGATGTCGGTGAAGATTACGCGGAAGTTATTGAGCAGGAAGGGGCGGTACAGGCGGCTCATCAGTTCGCGGGCGCGGTCGCTCTCCACTCCCACAACCACGCGGTCGGGACTCATGAAGTCCTTGATGGCCGCGCCCTCTTTGAGGAATTCGGGGTTGGAGGCCACGTCGAAGGGCACTTCGGCGCCGCGCTTTGCAAGCTCCTCGGCTACGGCGGCCTTTACCTTGGCGGCTGTGCCGACCGGTACGGTGGATTTCGTAACGAGCAGAGTGTACTTGTTGATATTGCGGCCGAATGTGCGCGCCACTTCAAGCACATACTTCAGGTCGGCGCTTCCGTCTTCGTCGGGAGGAGTACCTACGGCACTGAAAACCACTTCCACGTCGTCGATCACCTCGGCCAGGTCGGTCGAAAAGTTAAGGCGACCCTCGCGGTGGTTGCGGAGCACCATCTCGTCGAGGCCGGGCTCATAGATGGGTACCTCTCCGCGCTTCAGCCGAGCGATTTTTTCTTTGTCAATGTCGACGCAGGTTACGTTTACGCCCATCTCGGCGAAGCATGTGCCGGATACCAGTCCGACATAGCCGGTTCCTACAATTGCGATATTCATCTGATGGAAATTTTACGTTCTTTCGGTTGGTTTGCAGTTGCAAAGGTACGTAAAACCCGCGATTTTTGCGTAACTTTGCAGTCCGACAACGAAAAATTTACAAATATAACATAGCATACGATATAGCATCATGGCATTGCAATGCGGAATTGTCGGACTTCCCAACGTGGGCAAGTCGACACTGTTCAACTGCCTTTCCAACGCGAAGGCGCAGTCGGCCAATTTCCCTTTCTGTACGATAGAACCCAATGTGGGCGTGATTACCGTGCCCGACGAACGTCTTAACCGCCTGGTCGAGATGTGCCAGCCGCGCAGCGTCGTTCCAGCTACTGTCGAGATTGTCGACATAGCGGGCTTGGTGAAGGGCGCGAGCAAAGGCGAGGGGCTGGGCAATAAGTTTCTGGCAAATATCCGCGAGACGGATGCCATAATCCACGTGCTCCGCTGCTTCGACGACGACAACATCACCCACGTCGACGGCACCGTCGATCCCGTGCGCGACAAGGAGATAATAGACTACGAGCTCCAGCTCAAGGACCTGGAGACCATCGAGGGTCGCATCGCCCGCACTCAGAAGCAGGCTCAGACAGGGGGCGACAAAGTGGCCAAAATGCAATATGAGGTGCTCTGTAGGTTCAAGGAGGCCCTCGACCAGGGCAAACCCGCACGCTCGGTGGTGCTCGATACCCCCGACGAGCGGAAATACGCCCGCGAGCTCTTCCTGCTGACCGACAAGCCCGTGCTCTACGTATGCAACGTCGACGACGCTTCGGCCGTGGGCGGCAACGCCTATGTCGATGCCGTGCGCGAGGCCATCAGGGAAGAGAACGCACAGCTGCTTATTGTGGCTGCCCAGACTGAGGCCGACATCGCCGAACTCGACACCTACGAGGAGCGTCAGGAATTCCTCAATGAGATCGGTCTGGAGGAGTCGGGTGTGGCCCGACTGATCCGTTCGGCTTACGCGTTGCTCAATCTCCAGACATTCTTCACAGCCGGAGCCGACGAAGTGCGCGCCTGGACGTTCATGCGAGGATCGAAAGCTCCGCAGTGTGCCGGTATCATCCATACTGACTTCGAGAAGGGATTCATCCGGGCCGAGGTCATAAAATACGACGATTATGTGGGCCTCGGGGGCGAGCAGGGGGTAAAGGAAGCCGGGAAACTCGGAGTCGAGGGAAAGGAATACATCGTGCAGGATGGCGACATCATGCACTTCCGTTTCAACGTCTGAAAGATTTCCCCGCCTATGCGGAAAAATCTGCCGGCGGGTGCAACCTTTCGCCCTGCCGTTGCGTCCGATATATTAGGAGGCATCGCTTCCTGTTTCAAACGAAGCCATCATAGGTAATCAGACCGGGACAGTGTAAATCATTCTGAACAGTTATTTGAGTGACTTGAAGAAATTAGTTAATGGTTATTTGCAAAGAATTTCGAGATGATTTTTTTCAGGCGGCGGAGGGAGCGATGCGGGCATCGTGACCGACAACGCCGGGAAAAAGCACTCGAAAGACGAGCAAAGAACCATTGAGTCCGAAAGTCACCGAATACATTAAATAATTTCTTTAAGTTACTTAATATCAATATAAGATGAAATTCAACCATTTGGCTCTGGCTTTCGCAGCCATCGCCGCTACTTCGGTCAACGCTATGGCAACCGAACATCTTAAAAGCGTCAATCCGGCTTATATCGACAATTCCGTTCCCGCCGGCGACGACTTCTACCACCACGTGAACAACGGCTGGCTGGAGGCTCACCCCCTCACGGCCGAGTACGCACGCTACGGCGTGTTCAACATTCTCAACGATTCCGCCGAAAACCAGGTGAAGGAAATCGTGCTCAATCTTGGCGCTACCAATCCCGAACCCGGCACAAACGCCTTCAAAATCTGGACCCTCTACTCGCAGGGCATGGACTCCGTGCGTCGCAACGCCGAGGGTGCCGCTCCCATCCAGGCCGATCTCCGCAAAATCGAGAGCACTACGCCCGAAGGAATGGCCGACCTGCTGCTGTGGATGCACAAATACTATTCAAGCCCCTTCTTCGGAGCCGGTCCCATGGAGGATATGGCCGACTCCAACCGCTACGCCATGTACGTTTCCGGCGGCTCGATGGGCCTGGGCGACCGCGACTACTATCTCAACAACGACAAGGAGACTCTAAAGATCCGCAACGCCTATAAAAAGCTTATCGTCGACCAGATGGTCAACGCCGGCTTCAAGAAGAAAGACGCAAAGCGCATCATGGAGAACGTATTGAAGATAGAGACGGCAATCGCCGACTCCGCCCTCACCCGCGAGGAGAGCCGCAATATCCCCGCCATGTACAATCCCCGCACGCTCGACCAGCTCAAGGCCGACTATCCGCATATCCAGTGGGACCGCTTCTTCGTCGAGACCATGGACATCGAGACTCCCCAGCAGTTCATCCTCACCGAGCCCAAGGGTATGAAGCAGGCCGACAATCTGCTTGCCACCTTGACCGACCGCGAGATCAAGGACTACTACCTCTGGAAATATGTGGCCCAGGCAGCTCGCTATCTGAGCGACAAGTTCACCGACACTTCGTTTGAGTTCGCAAAAGTACGTTCGGGTGTGCAGCAGCAGCGTCCGCGCTGGAAGCGCGCTCTCGGTGTGCCCGACAGCTATATGGGCGAGGCTATCGGCCGACTCTATGTAGAGAAGCATTTCCCCGAGACCTCCAAGCAGAAGATGCTCGACCTTGTGGGCAACCTTAAGGTGTCGCTCGGCAAGCACATCATCAATCTCCCCTGGATGACCGATGAGACCAAGCTCCGCGCTATCGAGAAGCTCAACAACTTCACCGTGAAGATCGGATATCCCGACAAGTGGAAGGACTACTCCGCAATGGAAATCGATCCTGCCAAGAGCTATTATGAGAATGTTCACAACGCCGGCATGTGGCATCAGAAGGAGGAGCTCTCCAAGTGGGGCAAGCCCGTCGACAAGACTGAATGGGGCATGACTCCACAGACCGTCAACGCCTACTACAATCCGCTGGCAAATGAAATCGTGTTCCCTGCTGCCATCCTTCAGAACCCCTTCTTCGATCCCGAGGCTTCCGACGCCGAGAACTACGGCGGCATCGGTGTTGTTATCGGACACGAAATGACTCACGGATTCGACGACCAGGGCCGCAACTTCGATGCAAAAGGCAATATGACCGACTGGTGGACTCCGGAGGATACCAAGGCTTTCGAGGCTCTGACCAAGAAACTCGGTGCCCAGTTCGACGCAGTCGAAATTCTTCCCGGCCTCATGGCCAACGGCACCTATACCATGGGTGAGAATATCGCCGACCAGGGCGGTCTGCGCATCAGCCGCACCGCTTTCCTCGACGCTCAGAAGAAAAAAGGCGTCGACATCGAGTCGGAAGAGGCTAAAATCGACGGTTTCACTCCCGAGCAGGCCTTCTATCTCAATTATGCGAATATCTGGGCAACCAATATCCGCGACGAAGAGAAGCGCAATCTCACTATCGGCGACGTTCACTCTCTGGCCGAGAACCGCGTGAACGTTTCCCTGCGCAACATCGTTCCCTTCTTCAATGCCTTCGGCATCAAGGAGGGTAACAAACTCTACCGCGCTCCCGAAGATCAGGTTGTAATCTGGTAATACTCTTAGAAAAAATCTTTTCACAAGGTGGTGTGTCGGAATCCCCGGATTCCCGCACACCACCTTTCGCATTTCGTGTGGACTGCACACCATTGCATATCAGAGCGCAGGATGTTGGAAATCTGACACGTGTCTATGTTGCTGATAACTAATACGTTGTGGCTTCATTTCAAACTTCTGCAATACAAATTATAGAAATTTAATGTGCAGAAAGTTTCGATTCGACCGTGGAATTTTGTACCTTTGGGGGAAATGAAAAAACGACAAGGTCGTTCCGGCTGACATAGGCCGTTGATAGTCAGGCGATTATTATAAAATTATCGCCGAATAAGCAGTGTAGCGCGCCGGAGGCTTCCCGCTTGATGGAGAGTCCCGGGCCCGCAGGAAGTAATTAAAAGATACTCATGGAAACAACCCTTGTGATAGTGAAGCCCTCGGGCATTCAGCGAGGCCTCTGCGGCGCTGTTGTGGCGCGCTTCGAGCAGAAAGGTCTGGTAATTGCCGGTATGAAAATGATGCAGCTCGATGAAAAGATTCTCCGCGAGCACTATGCTCATCTCGTCGATCGCCCGTTTTTCCCCTCGCTTGTCGCTTCGATGACCATTACCCCTGTGGTTGTTCTCGCACTCCGCGGTGTAGACGCCGTCAGCGTGGTCCGTGCCATGACCGGTGTGACAAACTCGCGTAAGGCGGAGCCCGGCACCATCCGCGGCGATTTCGGTATGAGCGGCCAGATGAACATCGTTCATGCCTCAGATACCTCGGAGAACGCCGCTGTCGAAGTGGCACGTTTCTTCGCTCCCTCCGAAGTTTTCGACTATCTACCCGTTTCTATTTCTGCAATCTACGCGACCGACGAACTCCCTGAAAAAGACGCTTAAAAAAGATACTCTCCCCACTCATGCTTCAGAACACAATAAAGACAATATCGATTTTCGCATTCGCCATAATCTCCGCAGCTTCGGCGGCAGCACAGACATATCGCGTGCCGAACGCACATAAATCGGAACATCTCGATCTCATCGCCCGCCAGGAAAACATAGGCAACCAGATTTCAAGCAAGGATACACAAGCTTTCCTCGACAACCTTTTCAAGGAGGAGGCCGAGCCCGAACTCGACATCTATACCGAGGGCTGGGAAAGCAAGCGCGTCAACGCCTACACAGGTATGACCGTGCCCGACACCAAGGTAATCGACGTAAGCGAGTTCGCAATGCCCTGTCCCGGCTACGTAACATCGCCCTACGGCTATCGTCCGCGCTTCCGCCGCGAGCATAAAGGCATCGACCTCAAGCTGCAGACCGGCGATACCGTATACGCTGCTTTCAGCGGCCGCGTGCGTCTCACCAACTTCGAGCGCAAGGGCTACGGATATTATGTGATTCTCCGTCATCCTAACGGCCTTGAGACCGTCTACGGCCATCTTTCGAAATTCCTCGTAAAAGACGACCAGGACGTCAAGGTCGGAGAGCCGATAGCCCTCGGCGGAAATACCGGCCGCAGCTTCGGTTCACATCTCCATTTCGAGACCCGTTTCATGGGATACCCGATCAATCCGGCCGCAATTTTCGATTTCGCCAACCAGACGGTTCACACCGACACATATACATTCGACAAGCAGACCTATAAGCGTCCGCGAAATTTCGACCCCGCCGCCAACCAGGAGTATGCCAAGCAGTATTTGGCCAGCCGTCCGGCCCGCAGCGACGCCTCAGGCATCTCGGTGTCGAACCGTCCGCGCAACTACATTGTGCGCCGTGGCGATACGCTCAGCCGCATAGCCTCGCGCAATGGTATCACCGTCCGCCAGCTCTGCAAGCTTAATGGTCTCACTACTAAATCGAAGCTTACGCCCGGCAAGAAAATCCGTCTGCGCTGATTCCCCCGGTGGCCCTCCGTGGTCCTTCCGGCTAAATATTTGAAAGCCCCCGTCAATTTTTATAAGGCTTGGCCTCGTCGATTCCGTTGTTTTCGGCGAGGCCTAAAAATTTGGTTAGATATATGTCGGCTACACGGATTGCCTGAATGCCAGGGCGTCAGCTTGTAGGGATGCACCAGGGTGCACCGCCTGCCCTTGAGGCTAACGTTGCTAATGCTCTCGGTATTGCGCGCTCCTGCAATATGGGCGATATTTGATTTTCTGCAACATCCTCATATAATCTGATTGCCATGTTATCAATACCATCAGTTTGCTGCGGTGGGGGAGGCAGAGATGGCTGTTGAGTGAAGCAGCCCCCGGAAGCGTATTTATGGGTATGAAAACTAAACTCGTATCAGCAGTAGTGGCACTCGCTATGGCCGCAGGAATCGGTTTCCCCGCCGCCATGTCGGCCTCACCACGCAAAAAGAGTCAGAAAACCGAGTCGTCCGCCACAAAGAGCGCCTATACCCCGCAGCAGATCGCCGGATGGCGCGCGAAGGTTGAGGCGCTTGTCGACAGCGGTCCCAACTGGCTCGAGTCGCGCCTTATGATGCACTGGCGCACGCGCGCATCGCAGGAATTCATCAAGGGTGAATTTTATGCGGGCGTCGATACGGCAGATGCTGCTCCGGCACCTACCGTGATGCTCAACGGTGCCCGCAGCCACGGCACATCCTATGCCCGTCCGCGTCTTGCCGACCTTACCCCATACGGGAGCGACGACCCGCGCGGACTATTTCTCGCCAACAACTCGCTTCCCGGCAAGCCTATGGAATGGGCCCCGATTTCTGCCACCGGCAATATCATCGGCTCGGTCAACAACGAAATCGGTGGTCTGGCTGAAACGGCCGCCAGGGTTTGGGATGCCACCGGCGAGCCGAAATTCGCCGATGCGGCCGCTCGCGTGTTCGATACCTATATGACGGGCATCTACTATAAGAAAGAACCCTATGACCTCAACCATGGACACCAGCAGACGCTTGTCGGCCTCCAGTCGTTCGAGGTCATCCACGAGGACGCCCTCGACAAAATGGTCGGCATCTATACCATTCTAAAACCGTTTCTTGCTGAAAACTATGGGGATAAGATTCCCGTCTACGAGGATGCTTTCAAGAAATGGGCCGACCGGATTGAGGCCAACGGCGTTCCCCACAACAACTGGAACTTCATGCAGGCCCGCTACATACTGAAAGTAGCGCTTCTGCTTAACCCCGACAGCACCTACGCCGACGGCAAGGGCCGCGAGCATTATATCCGTACGGTAATGAACGACAGCTCCATCCGTCAGTGGAGCCTTCCGAAACTCGCCGCCTACGGCTACGACCCCGCCACTGGCATATGGGCCGAGTGTGCCGGATATTCGATGGTCGTGCTCAATGATTTTACCGATCTGGCCGACATCGTAGGGCGCGAACTGGGCATTGACCTCGTTGAAGAGCTACCGGTAATAGCCAAGGCTGCCGAGGCATATCCGCAATACATGATGCCCGACGCACGCACGATTGCTTTCGGCGATACGCACCCCGATCGCGTAAAGCCGCAGATCTACGAACGCCTGGTGCGCAATGCCGGACGCTTCGGTAAGTCCGACATTAAGCGACGCTTCGAGCGGATGCTCGCCGATGTGAAGGTCGACAATCTCTCTCCATATGTAACCTCCACATTCTATGCACCCAACGCCTCCTGGCTGGTTCAACGCACGGGAATGCATCCCGACCGTTCGCTCATGATTGCGCTCAACGGCAGTGATGGCAACCATATGCACGCCAACGGCATCAGTATGGAGCTCTACGGCCACGGATTGCGTCTCGCTCCCGACGGAGGAATAGGACAGACGCTATATTCCGGTATCGACTACCATGAATACTACAGTCAGTTTCCGGCTCACAATACGGTCTGCGTCGACGGCGTGTCGTCCTATCCTGTTATGAAGAGCAACCATCCCTTCGAGGTGCGCGGACTATATCCTGCGTCGGGCTCGGAAGGGGTAGGAAAAGCCGTACCGTTCACCTACAGCGACCTCTATTTCCTTGAGCCGGAAACTACTTCCGACCAGCGGCGCGTGAACGCCATCGTGGCAACGTCGGATTCCACAGGCTTCTATGTGGATATATTCCGCTCGCGCCGGCGCAACGGCCGCGACAAGTTTCACGACTATTTTTACCACAATATGGGCCAGCGGATGGAGATGTCCGCTTCCGACGGCAGCTCTCTCGGGCTGCAGCCTACTCAGGAACTCGCTTTTGCCGGAGCCCATCTCGGAGCCTACTCCTATCTTTTCGACAAGCGGTCTGCCACGACCGAAAGTCCCGTACGGGCTACCTTCACTGTCGACCGCCCGGATTCCACGCAGGTTGAGATGCGCATGTGGATGGCTGGAGCGCCCGAACGCACCGTATTCTCGGCGTTAAGTCCCATGACCGAGGGGCTAAGCAGAATACCTGAGATGCCTTACGACATTAAGGCTACGCCTACGCTTACCTATGTGGCGCGTCAGCGGGGCGAGGCATGGAACCGGCCGTTTGTGGCCGTTTTCGAGCCGTCGGCAAGCCATTCCCCCTCGCGCATCGCCTCTGTGGATTATCCTGCTGTGAAAGCAGATATGGATGGAAGCCATGTGGCCCTGCTTGTCAAAGAAAAAAGCGGAGCGGAATATCTGATTGTCAACACCGACACCCCCGAAGCTTCTCTCGAAGCCGACGGGCTGCGTATGAGCGGTTCTACGGCAATGGCCTCGGCCAACCGGTGGTTCCTTGCGGGAACGCGTCTTGAGACGCCTGAATTCACCCTGCAATCGCCTGTGCCGGTCGAGATACTCGTGGAGCGCGATGCGTCAGGCGACTATTCGTGCAGCCCCTCGCTTCCCGGGTGCGCCACGCTTACAGCCAATTGAACGAGTGTCGATAACGGCTACAGCTATGTTAAATAATCGGCAAAAATTTGAAAAAAAACGCAGATTTGGATAACTTTGGCATTACAACCATGAAATTCATCTGCCGGCGTCTTCTGCCTTGACCCGCGATTATGCTGATTATGAAGGGACTGAGACTCGTCCGTATTTTTGTCCTGATATTGCTTCTTACTATTCCTGCTGTCCACGCTTTGGGCAGCAGAGGTGAATTTCGTCATCTCGACAGCAACAGTGGGTTGAGTGATCTGGTTGTAAACAGCATCTTCAAGGATTCCCGCGGTTACGTATGGCTCGGCACAGGTCTCTGCCTCGACCGTTTCGACGGCAACAACATCCGAAGTTTTCCCATACCGGGCGAGAATCTTAACGCCAAGCGTGTGAAGGCCATTGCCGAAGGGCCGCGCCACGAAATTTTCATGGGCAACGCGGCGGGGCTATTTGTGGTATCGGCGACGATGCAGGATATGGTGCCGGTATTTCCCGACAAGATTAATATGTCGGTCAATGCCCTTGCCTGCAAGGGAGATACCCTGTTTGTAGCCACCGATGCCGGAATGTTTATTCTCGATGTCGACAGCCGTAAACTCAGCCGCTTCCTGCTCGACCCCGATGTAATGTCTAACGCCAACTCGCTGACGGCTATGCATCTCACCCCTGCAGGCGATCTTTGGGTGGCGTCGCCGCGTGGCCTCAACCGCTTCGATGCCTCGCAGCGCCATTTTAATTCATTCATAAGCCATGGCCCCTATACCCCCACGGCTGTAACGTCGATAGGCGACACTATATTTGTGGCTACTCACGGAGGTGGAGTCAGGCCTTTTCTCGCGCGCGGAGAGCGCTTCCTGGAGCCGATGGAGGTAGGCAACGACATCGTCACGGGGCTCACTGCCGTAGACGGCACTCTCGTGGCCGCCACCGACGGCACAGGCGTTTTTGTCTGCAGCCCCGATGGCCGTATTCTGCGCCATTATGAGGTGGGGGCATCGCCGGCGTTCGCCTTGCGCTCAAATTCAGTTTATTCCGTGTTGGTCGACGAAAAGAGATTGCTTTGGGTGGGATATTATCAGGATGGCGCCGACTATACCCCCTATACGCGCCGGATTTTCGAAGTCTATTCTCTGCCCGGAGGCGGATTCTCCACCCTCCACCGGGCTGTGAGAGCTGTAGCCGTAGATGGAGCGGTTAAGCTTATCGGCACACGCGAGGGCCTCTACTACGTCGATGGTTCGACTCGCGAGATGATGGAATTCAAAAGTCCGCAGATTAAGTCGAATATCATTTTCTGCATTCGCAAATGGCGCGGCCGCTACTATATAGGCACCTACAACGGGGGGATGTATACGTTCGACCCGTCGGCCCGCAGGCTCGAACCATTCGTCCCCGGGGCCGGTTTCGATAGCCGGGAGAGCGTATTTGTCATTGCTTCCGACCGGTCGGACAACCTATGGATCGGCACATCGCGCGGACTCTACCGACTCGACGCTTCGGGCGATCTGAGAGCTACCAAATGCTTTACCCAAAGGAATTCCCATCTGCCGCAAGGCAATATTTACGAAATATTCTTCGATTCGACCGGTCGGGGCTGGATCTGTACCGAAACAGGTCTCGCCATCTGGGACGGATCCATGATCCGAACCAACGGTTTTCCGCAGGGATTCGTCAACAAGCAGAAAATACGTGATATTTTCGAGGATCGCAATCATAATCTCTATTTCCTTCCCGACCGCGGCGACATATGCCGCAGCAATCTTCAGCTTACGGATTTCGCGCCCCTGAAGGGGATTTTCGCGGCCACCAACCACGCTGCCACTTTTATCAGCGAAGATGCCGACGGGATGCTTTGGATCGGTTCGGAGATGGGGCTGATGCAGTTCGACGGCCAGAAAACGCTCCGCTACTTCAGTCTGTCGGACGGCCTGCCAAGCAATGTATTCACTTTCTGCAATCCGGTGAGAGGGGAGAACGGCGACCTTTGGCTCGGCAATAACCAGGGGCTGGTGCGCCTCGATCTCAACCGCCTGCGTGGCGAGGCGTCGCTCAAGAGCCTGCCTGAGCTTACGGAGATAGCTTCCAACGGCCGGAGTGTGTTCAGCCGGCTTCACCGCGGGCGCCGCCTGCTCTCCATCGATCTTGACAGCAAGGAGAACAATCTGACGCTCTGGCATGCCAATTTCGATTATATCCAGCCAGAGGACCAGATGGTGGAATATATGCTCGACGGCTACGACGACTCCTGGACGATGAAAACCGGCCACGGGCGGATCTCCTACTACGATCTGCCTCCGGGCAAATACCGCTTCCGCATCCGCCATGCCGGCGATCCCACCAGCGAGACCGGCTACGATATCCGCATCCGGCCGTCGGTCAATCTGCTTGCTGTGATTATGTTTCTCTGCCTGCTTGCCGCCGGTGGTACGGCCGTGTACTTCTATCTTCTCCATCGCCGGCACCGCCGCGAGGCCTCGGCCATGCAGGAGCGCGAGTCGGAACTGCTCGAAGAGGCCGACCGCAAGGCGCGCGAGATGGAACTGAAACGCTATCGCACCACCCGCCTCAGCGAGGAAGAGTGCCGACGCCTCCACCGCAAACTCGAGGGGCTCATGAAGTCTGAGCGTCCCTTCACCAATCCCGACCTGAAGAGCGGCGATCTTGCAGCCATGATCGGCTCGAGCGCTCACGCCCTTTCATTTCTTTTCAATCAGCATCTCCACAAGAATTATTACGACTACGTAAACGAATACCGTGTAGCCGAATTCAAACGTCTCGTCGGCGAACTCGACACTTCGCGCTATACGCTTACGGCCATGAGCCAGATGTGTGGTTTTTCCTCGCGCGCATCCTTCTTCCGGCATTTCAAAAACCTTACGGGCATCACCCCGGCCGACTATCTGAAGTCGCTGAAAAAATAGGGCGAATACAGAAACCGGCCTTCCAGCCGAGTTTCAAAAATTTATGATACCATCAGTCTCAATTTCTTAAATCCTTAAATCGCAATGTTTTATTTGTGCATTTGTCTTAATGCAAGAAGCGGGATATAAAGCGGCTGAAAATGTTTGTCAAGGCCATGAATTGGGTCTAATTTTGCCGATGAACAAAGATTTCGCCCCCCTCAGACCGGGGAGTAAACCTCACCTGCAATTCACCATGGAAAACCAGACCGTATCCGCAGCCAACAGCGCCCTCGTAGCCGAGGCATACGGACAATTCAACCGCATTATCGAAGCTTTTATCTCGCGTCGCATCGCCGACCGCGCCGAGGTCGAGAACCTCACGCAGGACGTATGGATGAAGGCGCTCACCTACACTCAGCCGCTATGTGGCGAAACGCTGAAGGCATTTCTCTTCACCGTTGCCCGCAATCTGGTGAACGACCGTCTCCGCCATCATTATATCGCAGCGGGCGTGCATGCCGAGATGCTCAGTGGTGCCGACATTTTCGCCGACGACCTCGAATCGGCCATCTCGGCGGCAGATATTGCCCGGCGGGAACGGCAGCGGGTTGAGTGCCTGCCCCCGCAGCGCCGTATCATTTATTGTATGACGCGCTTTGACGAACTGGCAATCGATGAAATCGCCGAAAAGCTGAACCTCTCGACACGCACCGTGGAAAACCACCTGCGCCTCGGGCGTCGCGACGTCAGGGCCTATATCGACGCAATTGCCTGAAGCAATGTAGGCCCGGCGGCATTGAATGTTACGAATGAATTTAACCTAAATATCTAATTCCAAAAAGAATCACTTATGCGAAAGAGATTTCTCACGGTTTCGACACGGGCAGCCCTCGTGTGCGGAATCTTCGCGGCGGCAGTTCTGACAGTGGGTTTGCCTCAGCGGGCCTATGCCCAGGCTTCGGCAACGACGGCCAACGCCGCCACTATCACCGGTACGGTGACCGATGCACAGGGCGAACCCCTGATTGGCGCCACGGTGGCTGTGAAAGGCACTGCCAACGCATGCGCAACCGACATCGACGGCAATTTCTCGCTGAAAGCCCCTGTGGGCTCCACGCTCGCCATCTCGTATGTCGGTTATAAAGGTAAGGACCTCAAGGCCGAGCCGACGGCCATGAATATTGTGCTCGACGAGGATTCGGCCATGCTCGACGAGGTTGTGGTCGTCGGCTACGGCACCGCCAAGAAGGAATCCCTTTCGGGCGCCGTGACCGTTGTCGACGCAAAGGCTTTCAAGGAGAAGGGCAACCTCTCCTCGCCACTCCAGGCTCTTCAGGGCCAGGTGGCCGGTGTGAACATCACGCGTTCTTCCTCCGCTCCCGGCGACGAGAGCTGGAGCATGAACCTGCGCGGCGCTTCCTCGATCAACTCCACCGAACCGCTTATCATCATCGACGGCGTGGCTTCTGAAAGCGTCAACGACCTGCGTCTGATCAACGCCAACGATATCGAGACCATCAACTTCCTCAAGGACGGTGCCGCCGCCATCTACGGTTCGCGCGCTGCCGGCGGCGTGGTGCTCATCACCACCAAGAAAGGCCAGGAAGGCAAGGTAAAGGTCGAGTACAGCGGTTCGGCCACTCTGCGTCATCCGGGCATGATGGCCAAGGCCATGACCGCCGACGAATGGGCCGACATGATTATCGCCGGCAACGTCAACAACCCCAACAACCAGGATGCCAACTGGCTCATGTACGCCCAGATGCTCAAAAAGTACAAAGGCCACTACTTCGACGTAATCTCAGCCAAGAATCCCGACGGCACATCGGCTAACCCATGGGGCGGCGCAGGCTTCACCGACGTCAGCGACTTCGTGTTCGACGATTCTGTCGACTGGATCAACTCGCTCTTCGGCGACGCATGGTCGACCGAGCATAATCTGGCCGTTTCCGGCGGCAACGAGAAAAACAAATACCGCATCTCGCTGGGCTACATGTATGATGGTTCTACCCTCAAGATGGGCAACAACAACAACCAGCGCTACAACATCCGCTTCAACAACCAGTATCAGTTCTCCAAGCGCGTGCGCCTCGAATCGATGGTGGCCTACAACCGTCAGGAGCAGGTGGCGCCCACTATGATCGGCTCGGCTCTTACAGCTTCCATTCCTATGCCCGGTCTGCCTCTGCGCTCACAGAGCGGCAAGCCTTACATCTGGGGCGACTGGAGCTCGCCTGTGGCCCGCGTGGAAGAGGGCGGCGACAACAAGCTCACCGTATCGGCTTTCAACCTCAGTGAGACCCTTGCGGTCGACATTCTTCCCTGGCTCGACGCCAACGTGAACCTCGGTTACAACACCACATCGGCATGGCGTAATCTGGAGCGCAACGAAATCCAGTACTACTCCTACAACGACACCCCTATGGGGAGCAACACCGGTAAGGACGGCTTCCCCTACTACTACGCCACCAACAGCCGCACCGACTTCTATTCGGCCACCGGCTATCTCCATGGCCACCACATCTTCGCCGACAAGCACGACCTCTCGGCCACCGTCGGCGTGCAGTATGAGTTCAAGGACTACCGCGGCTTCGGCGTGAACGTGAAGTACAACATGCAGGGCATCGAAATCCCCAACGGTACCGGCGAAGTATCCATCAACAATTTCGAGGGCAACAAAGGCAACCTCGGCAACCGCTGGCAGTTCTCCAACCTCAGCTACTTCTTCCGCGTGAACTACGCCTTCGACAGCCGCTATCTCCTGGAGTTCAACGGCCGCTACGACGGTTCTTCGAAATTCCAGAGCGACAAGCGCTGGGAATTCTTCTGGGGTGTATCGGCGGCATGGCGCATCAATCAGGAAGCTTTCCTGCGCAACGTACGCTGGCTCAGCAACCTCAAGCTCCGCGCCAGCTACGCCGAGATGGGCAACCAGAGCGGCATCTCCTACTACGACGGCTACCAGCTCTACAATCTCGTGAGCAACAAGGGTGCCTACATCGGCAGCGACCTTCTCTCCACCATCACTACCAACGGCACCTTCGCATCCAACAGCCGCTCGTGGGAGCGCATCAAGAACATCAACGTCGGTCTTGATTTCGGATTCCTCAACGGAGCCATCACCGGTGCGATCGACTACTTCGAGAAGCGCAACGACAACATGCTCGTCAACATTTCCTTCCCCGCTCTGCTCGGCGACAAGGCTCCTTCGGCCAACGCCGGCAAATTCAAGGACTGGGGCTTCGACGGCCAGCTGACCTACAACGGCCGCATCCACGACTGGGGCTACCACGTAGGCGGCACGATTACCTTCTCCCGCAACAAGCTCATCGACTTCGGAGGCACCACCGTGCTCAAGAGCGGCTACACCTCCACCATGCAGGGCTATCCCCTCAATTCCATCTTCGGCCTTCGCTACGCCGGCAAGATTCAGAACGAGGAGCAGCTCAAAGCCTACGTGGAGAAATACTTCCCCAACAACGGCATCGGCCTTCCGCAGAACCTCCGTGTTGGCGACAACATGTACTGCGATGAAAACGGCGACGGCGTGCTCGACGAAAAAGACTATATTTTCCTCGGCAGCGACACCCCCGAGTTCTCCTACTCCTTCAACTTCGGTGTGAACTGGAAGGGCATCGACGTCAACGTGGTGTTCCAGGGTGCAGCCAATCGCTTCATCTACCGCAACCAGGACAACTTCACCGTGCCTCTGCGCGGATGGTACACCAATACCTCCAACGCATCGGTGGGCAACACCTGGACTCCCGACAACCCCGACGCCTACTATGCTCCCTACATCATGGACGGCGCCGTGAACTCGTATAACTATCAGGCTTCATCGCTCACCGCTCAGGACGGCCGCTACCTGCGCCTGAAGAACCTAACCGTAGGCTACACCTTCCCTGCCAAATGGATGAAAGCCACCAAGTGTCTCTCCAATGCACGCGTATACATCACCGGCGAGGACATCTGGGAGACTACAAAACTGAAAGACGGATGGGATCCTGAAGCCAAACGCGATGCCGGCGGCCTGGGCCGTTATCCCTTCACCCGCAACTGGACCTTCGGTCTGAACCTTACTTTCTAAACCGTAAAATCTCATATCAGCAATGAAATTAAAACAATATATCACCGCAGGCTGTCTGCTCGCCGCCATGGGCCTCATGCTCCCCTCGTGCATGGATCTCGAGCCCAAGGCTGAAATGGCCGACAACATGGTATGGAACAAGGCTGAGAACTTCCAGCTCTTCGCCAACCAGTACTACGGTTTCCTCGAGGACCACAGCCGCTGGTTCGACAACAGTGCCGAAGCTGTCCACAGCGACTACCGCTCCGACCTTCTGGCAACCAAGACGGTGAACGCATGGAGCCAGGGCACCAACACCGTGCCCGTTTCCGACGGAAACTACACCGGAAACTACAAGAACATCTACTACTGCAATCTCCTGCTCAAGAACGCCGCCGACTTCGGCGACCAGGCTGCAATCCGCGTGCCTGTGGCCGAGGCCAAGTTCTTCCGCGCCTACTGCTATTTCAACCTCGTGCAGCTCTACGGCAATGTGGCCCTGCTCACCGAGCCTATCGACATCGACTCCGATAAGCTCTACGGCCCGCGCGACGACCGCGGCGCGGTAATCGACCAGTGCGTTCAGGACCTCATCGAGGCCGAAGGCGGTCTGCCCGACATACCGTCGGCCGAAGGACGCCTCTGCAAGGACGCTGCCCGCGCGATGCTCAGCCGCGTGGCCCTCTATGAAGGTACCTGGCAGAAATTCCACACCGACGGCCCCAACGCCACCTCGACCAACGCCCGCGCCGCCTCGCTGCTCAAGACGGCTGCCGACGCTGCCAAGCGAGTGATAACAGCCAACAACTACAAGCTCTTCTACGACAAGACCCTCGGCATTCAGAGCTACCGCTACCTCTTCATACTTGAGGACGAACAGTGCAACCCCGCCGGACTGCAGAAGAGCGCCAACAAGGAGACAATTCTCGCACGCCGTCATCGCCTTGGCGACAAGACCGGCCGCAACATCACCCACGCCATCACCACATCGCTTAACTTCGCTCCCACCAGCAAGCTGGCCGACATGTATCTCTGTCAGAACGGTCTGCCCATCAATATGAACGGTAACCGCAACCCGCAGTTCCAGGGCTATGCCGGCAAGAACTCCGAGTACACCAACCGCGACAACCGCATGATCACCACTCTTCTGGCTCCCGACCAGCGCTACTTCGACAACGACGGTGCCTGGCGCACCGCCTGGAACGATGATGACTATCAGAAGTGCAAGACGGCCGGCGCTCCCGTCAGCTCCACTGGCTATCTGCTCTGGAAATGGGCATCCGAGCGCCATGTGGAGGACTACTTCGAGAGCTACGATTTCCCCGTGCTCCGTCTGGCCGAAGTCTACCTCAACTACACAGAGGCCATGTTCGAGCTCAACAACCGCATCGACGACCCCGACCTCAAGTGGTTCAACGAAGTGCGCAAGCGCGTGAATAAAACCATGCCCGACCTCACCAACAGTCTCGTAAGCACCAACGGCCTGAGCATGCGCGAAGAAATCCGCCGCGAACGCACCGTGGAGCTCTTCATGGAAGGCTTCCGCCTCGACGACCTCAAGCGCTGGGCCACCGCCCCGCAGGAGATGAGCCAGGACCTCACCGGCATCCACATCTCCGGAACATGGTATGAGACCAACTGGGCCAACCACGGGCAGCCGCTCGATGCCGAGGGCCGCATCATCCTCTACACCGACCGCAGCGCCTGGAAAACCTCCTCGAAGCTCTACCTCTGCCCGCTCCCGAGCGACCAGCTTCAGCTCAATCCTCAGCTCGGCCAGAATCCCGGCTGGTAACCTCCGGGTGAATCATACCTTAAGTAAGTAACTGGTCGAAATTATTTTGATATTTCCGGGAGGAAAATTTTCAGGAGA